>Ga0210057_1001818_pt1 | contig 31666 bp, 31 predicted proteins | sample CryGeyCG2114_010_2_FD_183968 | JGI IMG/M metagenome (GOLD analysis project Ga0210057, IMG submission 183968) | Groundwater microbial communities from aquifer - Crystal Geyser CG10_big_fil_rev_8/21/14_0.10 (SPAdes) (version 2) | ecosystem: Environmental > Aquatic > Deep subsurface > Groundwater ...
CCGCTGGTTCACCAGAAACATAGCTTTTTGGGATGCCTTTTTCAATCGGACAATAAAGACACTTACCTGGACAAGGATAAGGCTTGGTTAAAACCGAAATATTAACGATTCCAGAAAGAGAACGAATCGGTCTAGTTTTAAGTAAGTCTTCAATTAGCGAGTTTTTACGAAGTAAAAATGAAGCTGAAGATGAAGCTTTAGCTTCATCGACTTTTTGGGATTTTTTAATCCTTTTATTTCGGACTAATTTATGATAAGCTTTTAATAGTTCAATATTACTCGGACAAGGAATTTTATATTTTTTTGAGATTTTTCTCTTAAAAGAAGCCAAGTCAGCCTGATTTTTCAATCGGCTTTTGATTAAGTTTTTAATTACAAATTCATTCATATTTGATATGGAAAGAAAATACGCTGAATATCTTTTAAAAAAGACTAAAGAAAATTATAACCTAATTGCTGAAAATTACACAAGAACAAGGGCTTTTATCCCAGAAGATATAAAAGCTTTGGGAGAATATACTTTTTCTGGAGAAAGAGTTTTAGATTCAGGATGTGCAAACGGCAGACTTTTTGGGGTATTAAAATATAAAAAGATAGATTATTATGGAGTTGATATTTCAGAAAGGTTGATTGAAATTGCTAAATCCACTTATCTTCACCCGCTACAAGTTTTTGCAAAGCAAAAATTTGGGCGGGCAAGGGCAAAATTCCAGTTAGCAGATGCTTTAAATTTACCATTTTCCGATAATTTTTTCGATAAAGTTTATAGTATTTCCATCTTACATAATATTCCCTCAAAAAGTTTCCAATTGCAATATTTAAAAGAAGCAAAAAGAGTTTTAAAACCAGAAGGATTTTTAATCTTGAGAGTCTGGGATTTTTGGAAAAGAAAGGTGGCAGCAAAATTAATTCTAAAATATACTTTTTTAAAATTGATTGGAAGATCAAAGCTTGATTTCTTTGATATTTTCGTTCCTTGGAAAAACTCAGAGGGCAAAGTTTTAATTGAGAGGTATTTTCACTGCTTTACTAAAAAAGAATTAGAAAATTTAGTTAGGGAAGCTGGATTTAAGATAAAAGAAAGTTGGCGAGTAGGCAGAGATCCAAGAACTAATATTTATTTAATAGCGGAAAAATTGTCCCCGTAGCTTAATTGACTTTAACCTACCCACCGACCTTTCCAGTCAAAACATGTTCTGGCTGGGCTCCTAAGCGTTCCGCACCAGAACGAAGTTCGGTGCGTGGCAAATAACCCTCCTTACCCCGTACTTTATGCGCCCATAGTTTAATGGATAAAACATTGGCCTCCGGAGCCAAAGATTATTGGTTCGACTCCAATTGGGCGTATTATGATAGTGCGGGGCGGAGGTTGAAACAAAGGTTCGATTCCGCCTGGGGACCTGCCGCCAATTAATCGCCCTATGGGCGGTTTTTTGACAAAGAACTTGATTTTTTAATAGAAGAAGTGTATTATTAAAGTAGAGATTGAGAGTTTGGATCTACAAATAGGTTTTTCCGTTATTATTGTTAGATAGATTAATAAACTATTTGCAACTCATAGCGATTAAGAGCTGTTTTTTATTTAAAAAATTAATAAAAAAATAATTATGTATCAAAGCCTTCAAAGATTTTTAAACAAGGAACATCCTCCAATAGCTACACCTCAGAAAACCACAAAAGAAGAATTTTTATCAGAACATAATAAATTGTCTCCCTTAGACTTGCGGGCTACAATATCCTTGCTTTCTCGTTTTAGAATAGATAAAGCATCGCTCTTTAAAAACGATGACTGGCCTATAGATAAACTTCGCAGGCCATTTATACTCTGGCTTACTTCTTTGCCATCAGGAGAAAAAGAAAATATTAAGAAGAAAAAAATATGACCCTTCGAGAGACTCAGGGTCATACTGAATTTATTGAAGTATGAAAAACTCACACAACTCAAATAAAAACAGAAACAAGGCAAGGCATCGCAGATTTTTGAAAAAACACAGAAATAAAAAATAATCCCTTGACTTTTTGTCGATAGTAAGCTTTTTTATTCCGCCAGACAAGTTTTAACAATGTCTGCTAGACGACACAGAAATTGGTACTGCTGCAGGATTGTGAAAAAAAGAAGCTTGACCCCGTTAGAAGTTCCCGATTTAAAGTCAGCTAGTGTAAAATTTTTGATGGGATGTGGATAACTATGACTTCTAACGGGGTTGACAAAAATTCTTGAAAAAATAATATAAAAGTTGAGGGGGTGCGAGATAAAATTCTCTAAGGACAAATAGTTTTAATGCTGGAGATTGTGGATCCTCTCTGAGTATTGTCCAATCGGAGTAAAAATTTTGCAGTCGAGAGCGATAGAACTATCCCCCCCTCACTAAACCCCGTTAGAAAAAACTAGCGGGTTTTAGTTTAAAAGATAATCCTATTTTCTAACGGGGTAAAATTTGCTAATATATATCTATGCAGTACAAAATTGCTGTTTCTGGAGCAGCCGAGGTTGGTCATTGCTGCCGAGGAATTGAAAAATTATCTAAAGAAGTTGGCAGGGCTGTTGCTCGCCAAAAATGTGTTTTGGTTACTGGAGCGACAACTGGAGTTCCCTATTTTGCAGCATTAGGCTGTAAAGAGGTTGGTGGTTTTAATGTTGGCTTTTCTCCAGCTACTTCTGAAGCTGCCCATTTAAAAACCTACAAACTTCCGGTAGAGCCATTTGACGTAATGATTTACACCGGCGCTGATTATGTTGGTAGAAACGTAATGATGACAAAATCAGTGGATGGAGTAATTATTATCTGTGGAAGAATGGGAACTTTACATGAGTTTGCCACTGCCTTTGAAATTCAAAAACCAATCGTAGTTTTAGAAGGTTCAGGCGGAACAGCAAATAAAATAAAAACCATCGCTACCGGACCTCACCGTGGGATAAAAAAAATTATTTATGAAAAAGATCCTAAAAAATTAGTTGAAAAATTAATTAAGTTAATCGAAAAAGAGAAAAAATTAAACACTAAAATTCAAAGGTCGAGATAATTTAAAAATAATTTTCAAATATCTTCAATTTATGCCTGAAGAAACATTAGAAGAAGATAAATTAATCGGCAAAATCACTCACTATTTTTCAAAAATTGGAGTAGCTGTAATTGAATTAGACGATACTCTTAAAGTTGGAGATACCATTAGAATTGTGGGCGGCGAAACCGATTTTGAACAAACCGTTGATTCAATGGAAGTTGAACATCAAAAAGTAGAAACAGCCAAAAATGGTGATTCGATTGGTTTAAAAGTAAGCCAAAAGGTTAGGGAAGGCTACAAAGTATACAAACTCTAAAATTTAAACTTTCCTATGGAGCTTGAAACCATTTGCCCCACTACGGGCATTGAAATTATTTGCCAACTAATTTTGGCTACCTTTTTAGGTGCTATTGTTGGTTTGGAAAGAGAGATAAAAAGAAAAGAGGCTGGGCTTCAAACTTATAGCTTAGTGACCTTAGGGACATGTTTATTTACTTTAACTTCTTTTCAGATGTTTAATTTATTTTTAGATAAAACTGGCGTTACCTTCGACCCTTCGCGAATAATTCAGGCCATTGCCATTGGGATTGGTTTTATTGGGGCGGGAGTGGTTTTCCGTCAGTCATCGGGAGTTGTCGGTTTAACCACCGCTGCTGGTTTGTGGGCGTCTGCGGCTATTGGAATTGCTGTTGGAGCTAAATTTTATTTTTTAGCAATCTTTACTACCTTTTTAGCCCTTTTAGTTTTAGCTGGCTTTGGATTATTAGAAGAAAAAATCTTTAAACAAAAGTCTGAAGAATAAATTAAGCTATGGACCAACAAGTGAGGGCCCGTATTTTTGTTTCCGGCCGGGTTCAAGGAGTTTATTTCCGAGAAAAAACTCGAAGAAAAGCTCAAGAGCTTGGTGTTTTTGGCTGGGTGAGAAATTTACCGGACGGCAGAGTGGAAGCTGTTTTTGAAGGTGAAAAAGAGAAGGTTGAAAAAACGATTGAATGGAGTAAAAAGGGCCCTTTTTGGGCAAAAGTTAATGGGTTGGAAGTTGAATGGGAAGAATATAGGGGTGAGTTTGAAAATTTTGAAATTAGATATTAATACTTAATTAGAGTTGATTTTTGTAAATAAAGGTCGAAAAATAATTATTTAAAATTAAAATTATATTTAAAATGCTTGTTTTAAATATAGAAAACTTAATCGGCTTTACAATCAGCGCAATAGTTACTCTGCTTGTCAGTCGCCGCTTATTAAAAGTTTATTTTGAAAGAAAAGAAAAAACAGTGGGACTTTTTGCAGGTTTTATTTTCTGTAGATTTTTTGTCTTTACTGGATTTTTATTAGCACCGTTAATTTTCTTAGTTTCCCAAAGCTTAGTTTGGTCTAGTGTTGCTCTTTCTTTTGCCTTTTTGGCAATATTTATTTCCCTAGTTTTCCCAACCCTGTTATTCACTAGTTTTAAATTTGAAAAGTTAAAGAATTATTATACTGGATTAATAATATTATTGGGAATAGTTGGAGTTTTCTTTATTATCGCTGGTTTTACTCCCTCTCAGTATGTTTCTGCAGCCGGTATTACCGTTGCTTCTGTGCCTCAGCTATCGGCAATGATTTATGTATTGGCGAAAGTGTTGGGAGTACTTCCCCTTTCTATTCTCTTTTTATCTCAGGCAAGAAGTCAAGACAGGCGAATTAAAACAAAGTCTCTCTTAATTGGGTTGGGACTTCTTTGGGTTGTGACTACTATTTTTGTCCCCAAATTAATTGCAGTAGCCGCTCCTCTTTATTTTGTTGGAATGTATGTTTGTATTGGAGATATTTTAATGTTTGCTGGGGTTAGATACCGAGTTACCGCCTAAAAAACCTTTTTAAAAAAATATTTTAAAAAAGCTTTCTCTTTTTGCTAAAGACCACATTTTTATTAGGGGAGAATATAAAATTTAGTTGTTTGTTTGGCGCAAGAAAGAATCAAAAATAAAAAATGATTGAATTTAAAATTCTTAAAAAGTCAAAAAAGAGTCAGGCAAGATTAGGATTGTTAAAAACTGAGCACGGCGTCGTTGAGACGCCGTGTTTAGTGCCGGTGGCTACCCAGGCGGTTATTAAAACTTTAACTTCAGAAGAAGTAAAAGAGACCAAAACTCAGATTTTAATTGCCAATACTCTTCATTTACATTTGAGGCCTGGCGAAGAAGTTATTAAAAAATCAGGCGGCCTCCATCAATTTATGAATTGGCCTCATTCTTTAATGACAGATTCCGGCGGTTTTCAGGTTTTTAGTTTGGGGTTCGGAAAAGATTTTGGAACTGGGAAGATATTAAAAGAAAAAATTTATTCTGAAATTAAATACGGCCAGCAGCCAAAACTTTTAAAAATAACTGAAGAGGGGGTATTGTTTACCTCTTTTTTAGATGGAAAAAGAATCTTTTTAGGACCAAAAGAATCGATTAAAATTCAGGAAAAACTGGGAGCAGATATTATTTTTACCTTTGATGAATGCACCTCTCCATTAGCTAATTATCAATACACAAAAAAAGCTCTTTTGACAACTCATAAATGGGCAAAAATTTGTTTGAGGGTAAAAAAGTCAAAACAAACTCTCTTTGGAATTATCCAGGGAGGAAGATATAAAGATTTAAGAATTCAAAGTGCTAAATTTATAGTTTCTCTACCTTTTGATGGTTTTGGAATTGGTGGTGAATTTGGCGATGATAAAAAGAAAATGATTGAGATGTTAAATTTGGTAATTAAAGAATTACCCAAAGATAAACCTCGGCACCTTTTAGGTATTGGTCATTTGGAAGACATCCCAAAAATTATAAAAACCGGAATTGACCTTTTTGATTGTAATGTCCCAACCCATTATGCCCGGAGAGGAATTACCTTCACCTCCCAAGGCAAATTAGACTTTGCAGATGTCAAGCACCTGCAGAAGAGAGAACCGCCTGATAAAAATTGTTCCTGTTTTGTCTGCCAAAATTACAAAAGAAACTACATTTCTCATCTTTTCCGAGCCAACGAAATCACCGCCTTAAAGTTATTAACCTTTCATAATCTTTATTTTTTTAATACCTTTGTCGAGAAGGTAAGAGAAAAAATAAAGCAGGGAAAACTATAATTGGTTGGCGATGAAAACTTTGTTTTCATCTTCATCTTCGCTTCCATATTAGGAAGCTTGATAAATGAGGAAAATTCTTGTTTCAATCACCACGACCCGCGGCTCTGACTGGCGGGGAAAAATAAAAGAAATTAAAAAATTAGGGCTGAAAGAAATAGCTCTCTTTCCAACTTGTTTTAAAAAGAAAGAGAGGGAAGAATTATATAACCTTTTAGAAAAAGCAAACATCAGAAACATTCCTTTTATACATATCAAAAACGATATGACGCCTCAAGAGCTGGATTACTTGATTAAAAAATTCAAGGCCAAAAAATTCAATATTCACACCGACACCGAATTTCCCTTTATTTATAATTATTCAAAACACAAAAAAATGATTTTCATTGAAAACGTTTACGATCCTTTCGATGAAAAAGAAATTAAGAAATTCGGCGGCATTTGTCTGGATGTGGCTCACCTGGAAGACGACAGGCTTTTGCATCCCGAAAAGTTTAAACACAATGTCATGGTCCTGGAAAAATATCTGATTGGCTGCAATCATCTCAGTTGTATTCAAAAAGTTCTCCGCTTCGACTTCGAAGATAAAAGTTGGCGGTACGACTGCCACTTTTTAAGAAAACTTTCCCAGATGGATTACTTGAAAAAATATCCTAAGAAATATTTTTCAGACATTGTCGTCATTGAACTGGAAAACACCATTGAAACGCAATTAAAGGTAAGAGATTATTTAATTAAAAAAATAAAACTATGAAAGAGGTAGTAGTCATTGGCGGGGGTCCAGCCGGCATGATGGCTGCGGGCCGCGTGGCTGAAATGGGAGCTGAGGTTTTGCTTTTGGAGAAAAATCCGAGTTTGGGCAGAAAATTGCTGCTGACGGGCAAGGGCAGAAGCAATTTTACCCGGGCGGAATTCAACCCCAAAGAACTGGTTAAAAAATACGGCAAAGAAGGCGATTTTCTTTTATATCCCTTGTCGGTTTTCGGGGTAAAAGAAACAATTGATTTTTTCGAAAAGAGGGGGTTGGGCGTAAAAGTTGAACGCGGCAAAAGAATTTTTCCCAAAAGCGACAGCGCTTTGGACGTTTTGAAAATTTTGATTAATTATCTGAAAGAAGGGAAAGTGGAGATAATGACGAACTCGGAAGTTAAAGAAATCGTTAGTGATAAAAATAAAATAGAAAAAGTTATTTTAAGAAAGGGCCAGGAAATTTTTGCCAAAAACTATGTTATTACTACCGGCGGCAAATCGTATCCTGGCACCGGCTCCACGGGCGATGGTTACAAATGGACGGAGAAGCTAGGCCACACCGTAACGAAATTAAGGCCGGCTTTGGTTCCTTTGAGGATTAAAGAAAACTGGCCCAAATCAGCCCAGGGCTTGAGCTTGAAAAACGTTGAACTTACGGTTTTCCAAAACAATAAAAAGAAGGACTCTCGCTTTGGCGAAATGCTCTTTACTCATTTTGGCATTTCAGGTCCCATTGTTTTGGATTTAAGTTTTAAGATCGGCGAACTTCTGGAAAAAGGCGAAGTTAAAGTTGTTTTAGACCTGAAACCGGCTCTGGATTTTGAAACGCTGGATAAAAGACTACAGTCTGATTTTTCAAAACACAGCAATAAATTATTCAAAAACTCTTTGGATGATTTGCTGCCGCAAAAAATGATTCCCGTAATTCTGGATTTATCCGGTATAAGCCAAGTAAAGAAAGTAAATGAAATCACGAGAGAAGAAAGGCAGAAATTATTGAAACTTTTGAAAGGTTTTGAAATGCGGGTTTCAGGTCTTTTGGGCTTTGAAAGCGCCATCGTTACTTCGGGCGGTGTTTCCTTGAAAGAAATCGATTCAAAAACGATGAAGTCGAAGATAGTTGAAAACTTATTTTTAGCCGGTGAAATAATCAATCTTCATGGCCCGACTGGCGGCTATAATCTCCAACAGAACTGGAGTACCGGATATTTGGCTGGCCAATCAGCCGCTAAATTTTAAGAAACAAAAAGCCGCCGAAAGGCGGCTTTTTGTTGCGCAAAGAGGATAAATCCTCTTTTTGATCCTTCGCTGCGCTTGGATTTAGGATTATCTGCTGAAATCTCTTTTAGGTCTTCGTTTTGACCAGCACTCCTTGCAGTAGATTGGTCTGTCTGCAGCTGGCTCAAAAGGAAGCTCAGTGATTTCTACTCCGCAGTCTGAGCATTTCCAATTGCCCTTGACTGTTTCTCTGGGAGTAAATCCTCTGTCTGAATTATATGCCATTTTAATTTTGTTTTTTTTAATGAATTAAGTCGATGAAAATTACATTCTCATCTTCACCTTCGCTTCACGAAACGTCAGTTGAGAGGAAAAATGAGGTTTATCTCATCGCCCTCATTTATGATGGAAGCTCGGTAGGCAAAGAGAACAAAGTTCTCTTTTTCACCCTCGCTTCCTTCGGAAGCTCGGTAATTAAAAAAGCGACCTTGAAACTCTAAGCCGCTCTCGTCAAAGAGGATAAATCCTCTTTTCCACCCTTCGCTCGGCTTTGCCTCGCTTGGGTACTTAACTACTACTTTAATTTTTTAGGTTAAAGACTCGTTTAAGCTACTTCGACTTATTGTCTGGTGGTATTATATGCCATCCATAAATAATGTCAAGTGGTTGTGGTAAAATAAAACAAGGTTTTCAACCCCTATCTTTTATGAAAAATTTTCTTTTACCCTGGTAGTAGAACTCTCCGCGTTCACTACGGGGTAAGCTTACAAAACCGAAAATTGATTTTTTCTTTCAAATTTCCGTTCAATTTGGCCGCCGAGCCGCGAAGCGGCGAGGCGGAAAGCTTGACATATCCGAAAGTGTGGACCCAATGGGAATTGAACCCATATCTCTGCAATGCGAATGCAGTGCTCTACCCTTGAGCTATAGGCCCAGGCCACACCTCGTTATGCTCGGGTGGAATTTCCAATTTTTAATTTCCAATTTTCAAACCTAATTTATTCGACGGGTGCCCAAGCAAGGAACAAAACATCAGGTCCAAGTATAGTGCCAAGAATATCATCAACTAAATTTACAAAAGCGATTTCAATATTTTCTAATTCTTTTTCAATCATTTCTTTTAATTGTTGAGCTCCCTTTAAATTGTCTCCGTGAGTAATAGCTAAACGAATTTTTCTTCCCTGTTTTCTTAATATTTTTGTTTTTTCTTCCAATTCTTTAAATAAGGCAGTTGGAACGTCTTTTACTCCAGTTTTTATACCAATTGCCGATATTTTTCCTTCTTTAATTCCAATCAATGGTCTTATCCCAATTTTTTGAAACTTTCTTATCCAATTAGCTAAAATACTAGATAATCTCCCTGACGCCTCTAACCATTTAGGGTCTTCAAGTAATCCAAAAAAGCGAACCTGGGGAATAAATTTTTCCAAGTCTTTTAAAATTTCCTCTATTCCTTTGCCGCTTTTTATTAAATCAATCACTCTTAAAACAGAAAGAGCGTGGCCGCAACTTCCATTTAAAGAATCAATAACAAAGACATTTCCCTCTTCTTTAGGGTTTAAAAATCTTTTTGCCTGAACTCCTGAATTATAGGTACCAGAATGTTTGGAGGTAATCGTTAAGCAGATAATTTTTTCAAATTTCTCCAATTGTTTTTGATATACATTTAAAAAATCCTTAATTGATGGTTGGGAAGTTTTAACAAAAGTTTTAATTCCTTTTTTTTCGGCCTCCCTCATTTTTTGAAAAACGTTTTCTCCGGGCAAATTTTCTATCTCCGGCCAATAGGCCTTTAAAGGAACAATTCCTATTTGATGCTCATCAATTATTTCTTTTGGCAAATCTACCGCTTCATCAACGACGATACCGATTGTTTTTTTGTTATTCATAATATTATTTGTTTTAATTAATTTTTAATTGGTCGGGGTGCTGGGAGTTGAACTCGGGTTACATCCTCCCACTTATGATATAATTAATAAAAATCTTATTTTTTTCATTTTAGCACTAATCTAAAAAAAATAAAATAGTAAACAAAACTGTGGCTAAACTTAAAAAATTATTTTGCGCAAACTGCCAGAAACCTGTTTATCGAAGCGTTGGGCGTTTTAACGAGGCTGTGAAATTCGGTTGGAAAACTTATTGTTCAAGAAAGTGCGAATATCAATATAAGAGCAGAAGGCAAACGTTAACTTGTGAAAATTGCGGCAAAAATTTTGAGCGAACTCCCAATGCGATTTCACCTCATAATTATTGCTCTCAATCTTGCGCTGCTATTGTTAATAATAAAAAGTGTCTTAAGGGGCGTGCGAAGATAAAGCCGAAATTAAAAACTTGCGCAGAATGTGGTAAACAATACAAAAAAAGTACGAATAATTTAAAATATTGTTCTCTTTCCTGTAGACGAAAAGCAGAATGGTATACGCCGGAAGATCTTTTAGGAATTATCAGAAATACTGTCCAGAAATTAAAAAGAGTACCGGCAAAAAGAGAATTAAAGAATATCAACGATTCCTGCAGAAAAGCTTTTGGTTCATGGAACAACGCTGTTTTAGCGGCTGGCTTTACGCCAAACAGATCTCACGACAATAGAATGTATAAACGGACTGATGCTAAAGCCTCAGACGGCCATTTTTGTGATTCTATTTCTGAACTTTTAATCGATAACTGGCTTTATGAAAACGACATTACTCACGAAAAAGATATTCATTATCCCGGAACGCATCATAAAGCGGATTGGGCAATCTCAACCGGAAAGCAAAAAATATTTGTTGAATATTTTGGCTTAGCGAACGACAGCCCAAGATATGACCGTTCTATAAAAGAAAAAAAGATGTTGTGCAGAAAACACAACATCTCTTTAATCGGAATTTACCCAAAAGACATATATCCTCAAGATTATTTAGAAAATAACCTTAAAAATAAATTTAGGGAGTTTTCTAATTTATAATGTCAGGGCGGAGAGATTTGCACTCTCGATTTCCGATTCCCGAAACCGGCGTCTTAGCTACTAGACCACGCCCTGTTTACGTCACCCAATATTTTTTCTTTGTCATTTCGTCTCTTTTCATCTCTAATTTTTCTCTTTCTTTTCTGGCTTTTTGGGCTAAATCTTTCAATTCTTTATCGGATGATTTTCCTAATTTTTTAATTTCTTTTTCTAAAAATTCTTTTTCGTTTTTCTCAGGTGTTTCTAAAACATAGCCAAGCAAAATATCAAGAATTTGTCCTACTTTAGGGCTGGATTTAATTTTTAAAATTTTCATCACATCATTACCAGAAATTTTTAACATTTTTACTGAAATCGGATCTTGAGAAACTTTTTCAATTACATACTGCAAGTGCCTAAGTTTGTAAGGTTCAGCCTTGGGAACCCCGGAACCAATTCTGTCTGCCTGTCTGACTTGTAATAATTCTACCATATTTTCAGGACTTACCTGACGGACCAATCTTCTGACCGAGCTTTCGCCAACCTCGCCTGGATTATAATAAAAGAGATGATAGCGAACCAGCTTAACAATTTTTTCAATCTCCTTTTTGGGAAATTTCAGGCGATTCAAAATCTGGGTAGTCATTTTTGCTCCAACAATTTCATGGCTATAAAAAGTGGCATCTGGTCCTTCGCCCCGCTTTACCTTTGGTTTTCCAATATCGTGAAAGAGAGCGGCTAATCTCACATATTTATTGAAATTTTTCTTGGCGGCATAATCTAAAGACCTCAAATAATGCTCGTAACATTCGTAAATATGGTGTTTATTTTGGGTAATTTTATAACCTTCTTCTAACTCTGGAATAATATATTTTAATAAACCAAGCTCTCTCAAAAATTCTATTCCCTCAGCCGCTTTCTCTGAGAGAATAATTTTCATCAACTCATCCCTTATCCTCTCTTTTGAAATTGCAGAAATCCAAAGAGAATTTTTTTTAATAGCTTGAGCCGTATTAGTTTCAATTTCCCAACCACCACCTAATGTTACACATAATCTTACCGCTCTCATCATCCGTAGAGCATCCTCGTTAAAACGCTTTTCGGCATTGCCGACTGCTCTAACCAGTTTATTTTTTAAGTCCTCCTGTCCATCAAATGGATCGATAATTTTGATTTCTGATTTCTGATTTCTGATTTCCATTAACGCTATCGCGTTAATAGTGAAGTCTCTTCTTGCTAAATCTTCCTCAATAGTTTTGGCAAACCTTACCTCATCGGGATGTCTTTTATCAGTATACTTTGCTTCTGAACGATAGGTGGTAATTTCAATCTCTTTTAATCTTGGATTTTCGCTTCCAGTTTGAACGGTGACAGTCAAGAATTTATTTTCATAAAAACTTTTGGGGAAAAGCTTTTGAATTTCTTCTGGTTTGGCGTTGGTTGTTACATCCCAATCTTCAGGCTCCACCCCTCTCAAAAAATCTCGAACACAGCCTCCAACAGTATAGGATTCAAAACCCTTCTTTTTTAGTTCATTAATTACCGAATTAACTTCTTTGGGTATTTCCATTGGTCTCATTTTAACTTAAAAACTTGTTTTTTTCAACTATATTTATTAGAATTAAGAAGGGTAAGCGCCCCCGTGGTCTAATTGGATAAGGCGCCTCGCTTCGGACGAGGAAATTTGAGGGTTCGAGTCCTTCCGGGGGCATATAAAATTTATTATAATTGAACTACTATGAAAAAAATATTTTTAATTTCCTTCTTTTGTTTATTTAATTTCTTTTTTATTCTTAATTCGGCTTGGGCTAATGGACTAGTTCCCTGCGGCGAAGAAGGAAACCCTTGTAAATTTTGTCATTTTTTTGTGATGATTGACATTATTATAGATTTTATTTTATTTAAAATTGTCCCGCCTTTAGCCATTTTGATGGTGGTTATCGCTGGAATAATGTTTATGTTTGCCTATTTTGGAGGAGCAGAAATGCTTCCGGGAGGAGCAAAAGGAGGACCAGCTCTTTTGAATCAGGCAAAAAAATTAATAACTTCAGTTATTATAGGATTGGTAATAATTTATGCTGCCTGGTTAATTATAAATACTTTCTTTATGCTTATTGGCGTCGAGGAGTGGACAGGATTAAAAGAAGGTTGGTGGAAAATAGAATGTAAATAAAAACATAAGCCCCCATAGCTTAATTGGAAAAGCAAGAAGCTCTTAACTTCGAGAGTCTCGGTTCGACTCCGAGTGGGGGCACAAAAAAAATAAATTAAAAATAAAGTATCAAAAATCAAAAAGTTAAAAACTGCCAAAGAATTGGGAAAATACTTGCCCCGTTAAATTTGCGAAGCAAATTTGTTCGGGGTCGTCTCGAACCACATTTTCAAAAGAAAATTTTTCATAAATAATAATTAAAAATTATAAAAGTATGAACAATCAATCTTTCTCTAAAATTTGGATCATAGTTATTCTGGTTATTCTTGTGGCCGGTGGAATTTTTGCTTGGCAGTATTTTGAGACACCGAGAAAAGAGATAATCAAGCAAGACTTATTATCAATATGTGACAAAATTCAAAATCAAGAAAGGAAAAATTATTGCTATAGAAATATTGCTGTAACAAAACAAGATTTGACTATGTGTGATAAAATTCGGGATCAGGGAGAGAAAGATTTTTGTTATATAAAAGTTGCCGCAGCTAAACAAGATCTTACCATATGTAATAGAATCCCAGACGAGAATGCAAAAGATTATTGTGTTGGTGTGGTTAAGCAAGACTCAACTATATGCGATGAAAATCAGGACTATTTTTGGAAAAATGAATGTTATTATGATGTTGCCGAGGCTACACAGAACCCAACCATATGCGATAAATTGCCGTATCAAAACATGAAAGACGCTTGTTATAAAAAAGTTGCCGTAGCCAAACAGGATACTATTGTATGCGATAGAATCCAAGATGTATCAGAAAAAAGCGATTGCTATTATAGTGTCGCCACAGCCAAACAAGATTCGACTATCTGCGATAAGATTTCAAGCCAAGTAGAAAAAGATTATTGTAGTGCCATAGTCAAACAGGACTCAATTTTATGCACTAAAATTCAGGACCCGACAGCGAAAGATGATTGTTATTATAATGTTGCCACAGCTAAACAAGACCCGACTATCTGTGATAAGCTCCGAATTCAAGATAAAGATTATTGTGTTGCAATAGCCACGCAAGACCCGACTATATGCGATAAAATACAGAGTCAAGAGCTGAAAAATGGTTGTTATGATGCTGTTTATTATTTTATGAGTGTTATTCTGTCAAAATAGCGAAGCCAGCCATACTGAATTCAATCCTTTCTACTTCCGGGTTTTTAAAATAATTTGCCGTCAAAGAAAAACTTGAAATTGTCAACCCATTCGATAAACTCAGGGTTGACACTGAGCTTGTCGAAGGTGTCAAAGAACGCGGCGAGCCCGCTTGCGGGTGAGCCGCAAATTACGGGGGCTTTTCCTCGCCGCCGAAGGCGGCGAAATTCGTTCGAACTATTTTCAATATAGAGCACCAGCGAGGAACACAAATTTTATTTATTTTGCGCAAAGCCAGCGTTATATTAATGTAAAGGTTAGTTATGAATTCAAAACAATTAGGTATTTTGGGTGAGAAAATCGCCTTAAACTATCTCCGAGCTAAAGGATATAAAATTTTAGATAAAAATTACTCCTTTAGAATCTCGGGAAATCCCCAAAAAGGAGAAATCGACATTATTGCCAAAAAATCTGATATAACAAGCTTTATTGAAGTCAAAACCCTTCGACAAACTCAGGACGAATCCTTTTCGCCCGAAGAGAAAGTAAATTTTTGGAAACAAAAGAAAATAGTGAAAACTGCCGAAAGTTGGTTAATGAAAAAGAAAATTCCCTTAGATACAAAATGGCAGATTGATGTTATAGCTATTAAAGTTGACCAAGATAATAAAAAAGCTAAAATTCGGCATTTTAAAAATGCCGTTTTTTGATACGATAAAATAATGCCTTTCTTTTGGATAATTTTTAGTTATCTTTTGGGCTCCATACCCTTTGGTTATTTAATAGGTCGTTTTTCTGGGAAAAATGTTTTAGAAATCGGCTGGAAAAAAACATCCGGCTCTAATGTTTTTAAAAATATTGGCAAATGGCAAGGTATTTTAACTGGAATTTTAGATATTTTAAAAGGATATTTAGCTATTTTTGGAGCTCAAAAGCTGGGATTCTCAAATGAAATTCAAATTTTTTCTGGAGTAGCGGTAGTTTGTGGCCATAATTGGAGTTTATTTTTGAAATTTGCTGGCGGCCGGGGAATCGGAACTTTTGCCGGCGCTTTTTTAGCTTTTTCACCCCAAATTTTTGGCTTTTCTCTAATCCCTTTAGTTTTATTAGCTCTAATTTGGAATGCCTCTATTGGCACTCTTTTATTTTTAGCGACCGCTATTTTGCTTTCGGTCTATTTCGGAAAACTTGGGACAATCGGAGCTTTCACAATCCTATCTTTATTGCCAATTTTTATTAAAAGATTAAGTCCGGTTAAAGAAATCAAAAAAGCTAAAATTAAATCGGTCTTAATTCGAAACCGGCTTATTTTTGATAATGACGAAGCCTGTTTGGATTTAAGAATTAAAAGAATTATCAAAAAGGAAAAAGATAATCCCGGTAAAATTACAAAAATAATTAAACCTTTAGTTACTCCTCTTTTACTCTCGCCAAAAATCGGTTGGAAAGCAGTAAAATACGGGGTGAAGATGGCTGAAAAACCAATTAAAACCCTTTTTTTCCCCACTTCAGAGAAAGTGGTGATTGAAATCAGTATAGAAGATTTAAAAAATATGATGCTGGCTGCCAGTAAAAAAATTGTCCTTCACCAAGAAGAAATTAATAAAATAAATGTCTGGCCAGTAGCCGATAAAGACACAGGTTATAATTTAGCCGCCACTCTTTTAGGAATAGAAGGAGTAATTAGCCAGAAGGAATATAGTTCAATTCTTGAATTAACTAAAGATATCAAAGAGGGAGCAATGGTAAATGCCAGGGGGAATGCTGGGATGATTTATGCTGGTTATTTAATTAGGTTTTTAGACCAGATTAGGAATTTAAATTCTGTTAATAATCTCCAGTTTAGCTACGCAATGAGAAAGGGAACGAAGGCGGCTTACCACTCAATTACAAATCCAGTTGAAGGAACAATTTTAGACGTAATGAAAGTAGCCGGAGAAAAATCTTACGAAGTTGCTAAAATTAAAAAAGAAAAAAACATAATTAAAATATTAGAGGAAGCCCAAAAAACAAGCCAAATAGCTTTAAGGGAGACCAAAGAAAAATTAAAAGTTTTAAAAGAAAATGATGTCGTAGATGCTGGAGCTTTAGGTTTTGTTAAAATTTTAGAGGCTTGGATTGAAAGCTTAAAAGGCCAAACATTAGCTTCAAAAACAGAAACCGAAGCTCCAATTGTTCAGCCCAAAGCGGAGGAAGAGTTGAAATACAGATATGAAGTAATTTCTATTTTTAAAAAAGTTAGAGAATACGATTTAGATAAAATTAAAAAAGAACTTTCTTTGTTGGGAGATAGCATAGATATTCTTGAATTGGAAGATAAAATTAAATTTCATATTCACACTGACCAACCGGATATCGTTAAGGAAAAATTTAAAAATTTTCCAGAAGTGAAATTTCAAGTCGAGGATATGCAAGCATATCTTAAAAAGCTTCAAAAAAAACCCTTAGGATTGGTTGTTGATGAAGTTGCCGATTTACCAAAAGAATTTTTAGAGAAATACAACATTGAAGAAGTGCCATTTATAACAAGGCTTCCTGACGGAGAAATTATTACCTCTAAAGACTACAACCCACCCACCGCATCCTCCCACTCGCCTAAAGGCGAGCGGGCCCCTGAAATTTATTCCAAGATGAGAGAAACAATGGTTGCTGGTGGCTCATTGCCGACCAATTCTGCCCCTTCTTTTAAAGAGTTCTTTTCTGCTTATCAAAGAGCTTTAGAAAAATTTGAAAAAATTTTAGTCATTACGGTTTCCTCTAAATTTTCCGGCACTTACAGCTCAGCCAGAATTGCCCGTTCTATTTTTAAAAAACCAACAAAGTTAAATATTTTTGTTTTTAATTGTAACAGTGTTGAGATTGCTGAAGGATTAATGGGGATGAAAGCTCAGGAGCTAATTTCTCAAGGTAAAAAAATGGAGGAAGTTATAGAGATATTAAAGGAATTTTGCCCAAAAGTAAAATTATTAGGCTGTATTGATGATTTTAGATATCTTACCCGGGGAGGAAGATATAAACTGCCCAGATTATTTTTTAAACCGATTGAGATTCTCCAAAAAATTGGGATCCGCATTCTGCTTACATTAAAAGAGGGTGAAATCAAATTTTTAAGAATAAAATTTGGTAAAAATAGCGCTAAAATTTTAATTGAAGAACTTGACCGGCAAAGAAATGGAAAAAAAGTTAAAATAGCCATCGCCCATGCCGATAATTTAAAAGCTGCCGAAGAACTCAAAACTGAATTAGAAAAAAATTCTGGAATAGAAATTTTATTTATTTCTTCGATTTCGTCAGTAATTGGTACTCATACAGGACCTGGAGCACTTTTGGTCGCTTTTTATCCCATTGACAATTAACCTCTTCTTATTAAAATTAAAATAGTTCGCAAAGAATGCGGACATTTTTAAGAATATGGAGGCCACTAACTCATCACTCAAGGCATAGACCTAAAATCTTTTACCTCAGCCATCTCCCAGATTGCTGAAGAAAAAGGAATACCTTATGAAAAGATAATTGAAAGCGTTGAAGGGTAAACTAAAATGGGAAAAATAAATTTTAAATCCTATTTTAAACTTTTAAGAATTGTTGATGCCAGAGGATATTTTTTATTGGCCCTTTTTGGTTTTTTTTGGCAAAAGGATTTTTATTTCCTTTAAAAGATATTCTTTTATTTTGGCTAATTGTTTTTTTACTTTCAGGTTTTAGTTTTTCAATTAACGATTGCTTTGATCAAAGAGAAGATAGATTTGATAAAAAAAAGAAAAATCCAATTGTTTCAAAAGAAATCAGTTTTAAAAAGGCTTTAATTTTTTCACTTCTTTTAGCTGTTTTTGGTTTAATTTTTGCCAGTTTTTCAGGAAAGGAAGTTTTTTTACTTTGTTTAGCTGGTGTCATTTTAATCTTTCTTTATTCTTCTCCTCCTTTTAGATTGAAAGGAAAACCTCCTCTTGACTTAATCACCCATGGCTTTTTTGGCGGTTTATTGATTCTATTTTTTCCATTTTTATTTTTTAAAACCCAATTAAATTCATTCCATTATTTGCTTTTCCTTTCGCTCTTTTATTTTTCAGCTATTCTTGAACTGAGAAATGAATATGAAGATTATGAAGTTGATAAGAGAGGAGGTTTAAAAACCACTGCCCATATTTTGGACTATAAAAAAACAGAGAGAATTTTGAGATATTTGGCAATTTTTTATAGCCTTTTTCTCCTCCCCATTTTTTATTCTCTTTCCCAAATCAATTTTCTCTTTTTATTTTTGATTTTGACCATTCTTTTTTTTACTTTATTTTTATTTTTTGAAAACCACAAACTTGTAAAAAACTACAAATTATTTGATTGCTACAATTTTTTAGCCTATAGTTTAATCTTGTTAGCTAATTTATGAACCCCGTTAGAAATTTTACCCCGTTAGAAAGACCCACCCCTTGGGGTGGGGATGGATGTAAATCTCTATCCTTACTTCAAGAAAGGGCGGGGTTTAAAACCCCACCCTTTCTAAATGGGTTTATAAATAATTTAAAACCACATAAATTACCCAATACTAAAAATACATTTCTATGGCAAAACGAAAACATCAAAAATTTCTAAACGGGGTGAAAAAAATAAAAAAAGAAGAAATTCTTGATTATTTAGAAATTTTGAAGCCAAAAATTGATAAAGCTATTGAAAAATATCTTCCAAAAAAAATAACAAAAAAGTGGCTAAATTTTGCCTTTGGTTCTAACTGCCAATTTAATTCAAAAACAGTTCAGGAAATTTTCTCAAAACCAATTTGGAATTTTTTAGCTCGGGGAGGGAAAAGATGGCGGCCAGCTCTATTTTTGTTAATTGCCGAGGCTATTGGTGGCGATATGAAAAAGGTTAAAGATTTTGTGGTTATTCCCGAACTACTACACCAAGGATCTCTTGTGGTGGATGACATTGAGGATCAAGGAGAATTGAGGAGGGGAAAGTCCTGTTTGCATCGAATTTTTGGCGAAGATATCGCTATTAATGCTGGAAATTTCATCTATTTTTTGCCACTTTTGGCTTTAATAAAAAATAGGAAAAAATTTAAATCTGAAATTTTATTGAAAGCTTATGAAACTTATCTCCAGGAAATGATGAAAGTTCATTTGGGTCAGGGAACGGATATTTTTTGGCACAAAGGAAAAGAAAGAGAAATCGGTGAAAGGGATTATTTGCAAATGGCTGCCTTTAAAACTGGTTCTCTTTCTCGTTTTGGGGCAAAATTGGCAGTTATTCTTTCGGGCGGTAGCGAAAAATTGGCTGAAAGATTGGGCCAAATGGCTGGAGCAATAGGTATTGCTTTTCAAATTCAAGATGATATTTTAGATATTGCTTTAGCCGGTAAAGAAAGAGAGAAATTTGGTAAATCATTTGGCAATGACATTAAAGAAGGAAAGAGAACTTTGATGGTAATTCACACTTTTAAAAAAGCTAATAGGAAAGATAAAAAGAGATTATTGGAGATTTTGGACAAACATACTGAAAATTTAGCCGAAATAAGAGAGGCGATAGAAATTATAAAAAAGTACAAAGCTATAGAATATGCAAGAAAAATTAGTCGAAAAATAGTTAAAGATACTTGGGAAAAAGCAGAGAATTTATTACCGGAATCTAAAGCCAAAAAAAGATTGAAAGGTTTTGTTAGTTATTTGATTGAAAGAAAAATCTGAAAAGGCTATATTTAAAGTTGATAATACTGTTAAAAAACCGGGATATTCTGGATATCTGCTTTCTATTACCTTTTTCTGAAGAATTATGTAAAATAGATAGAAATATTAATTTTTGAGCCAATATTAGGAAAAAATCCGAACTGATTAAAAATTACTTCGCAATTTATATGAGAATATTCCATACCACAATTCAATTTAAAACAAAAGAAGAACTTGATTTTATTGACTTAACAGACGAAATTATAGCTTTTGTAAAAAAGAGTCAAATTAAAAATGGCTTGGTGAACATTCAATGTCTTCATACTTCCGCGGCTATTTTTGTTAATGAAAACGAGCCCCTGCTCTTTGAAGATATAAAAAATCATTTGGAAAGAATTGCTCCCAAAACATTAAAATATAATCACGATGATTTTACTATAAGAACAGTAAATGTCTGCCCTGGCGAGTGTGTCAATGGCCACTCCCATTGTAAAGCCATTCATTTAGCAACCAACGTCACTTTGAATTTAATCAATGGAAAACTTCAACACGGACAATACCAAAGAGTTTTATTTGCCGAATTAGATGGGTCGAGAGAAAGGAAGGTCCAGATTCAGATTATTGGAACGTAAACTCATTAAAAAAATAGGTAAAGATTTTATGAAATCCATTTTATTTCAAGCCAATGCTAAAATAAATCTTTATTTAAAAATTTTAAGGAAGAGGTCAGATGGTTTTCATCAAATTGAAAGCATTTTTCAGTCTATCGATCTTTCTGACTTTCTGATTTTTGAAAAATCTAAGAAGGATAGTCTCACCGGAGCTGTAATCTGTCCTGAATCCCAAAACATTATTTTCAAAGCGAAGAAAATTTTAGAGAAAACTTTAAATAAAAAATTACCTTGTCGCATTCACCTTCAAAAAACAATTCCAATTGCTGCTGGTCTTGGCGGCGGTAGCGCTGATGCTGCGGCTACCCTAATGGCCCTGAATCTTCTTTACAATTTAAATTTATCAAGAAAAAAATTAGTAGAAATTGGAGTAAAAATTGGAGCAGATGTGCCTTTTTTCTTTTACGGAGGGACTTGTAAGGTTGGGGGAATTGGGGAGATAGTAACTCCAGTGAGACAGAGAATACCAAAGTTTTTTGTAATTTTTCGTCCCCATAAAAGAATTGAAACCAAAAAAATGTACGAACTTTATGATAAAACTGGCAAAAATTTTTTAGAATTAGCCAGAGAAATTTATCCAGAAATTAAAAAATTGGAAAAGTATCTCAAAAATTTTTGCCCGAAAAAATTTGGTCTTTCAGGAAGTGGACCAACAATGTTTTGTGGAGTAAACAATTATAAATTAGCCCAGAAAATTGCTGAAGGATATCGAAATTTCAACGGCGATATCTTTATTTGTCGTCCTCAAAGCAAAGCTTTAGATATCATTAAAATATGAATTTCGCCATTATTTTAGCTGCTGGCGATAGTAAAAGAATGGGGGGAATTGATAAAATTTTCTATCAGATCAGTCAGAAGCCTTTGATTTTTTATACCATCCGGGTTTTTGAAAAACATCCTCAAATCCAAAAAATAATTTTAGTGGCGAAAAAGAGTGATTTTAAAAGGTTTTTTTCTTTAATTAAAACTTATAAATTAAAGAAGGTATCGATGGTGGTTAGAGGTGGAAAAGAACGTCAAGAATCAGCTTTTAATGGGTTGAGGGCGGCTAAAAATTTAGGGGTAAGATTGGGAGATTTAATTTTGTTTCATAATGGAGCTAACTCTCTAGTTTCATCAAAAGAAATTAGTGAAGTAATTAAAGCTGCAAAAAAATATAAAGCAGCCTTGGTTGGTCAACCAGCAAGAGATACCATAAAAGAAATAACTAAAAATAGATTTATCACAAAAACTATTAATAGAAAGAAAATTTTTTTAGCTCAGACTCCTCAAGTTATTGAATATAATCTAGCCAAAAAAGCATTCGAGAAAGCTCAACAGGAAAAATTTGAGGGAACAGATGATGTTTCTTTAGTGGAAAGATTGGGAAAGAAAGTGAAAGCAATATCTTGTTCTTATAAAAACATTAAAGTCACTACCAAAGAAGATTTAAAAATAATAGAAACCCTTTTGAAAAACAGTCGAAGAAACTAAAGTTTCTTCTCCAACTGCGCTTTTGCTACGCAAAAGTTTGTTAAATGAAAATTATTTTTGCCAAACATATTGGTTTTTGTTCGGGAGTAAAAAGAGCAATAGATATTGCCGAAAAATCTTTAAAAGGAGATCCAAAGCCTATTCAATTTTTGGGGCCCTTAATTCATAATGAAAGAGTAATTGAAAAAATAAAAAGAAAAGGTGGAAAGATTGTTTCGAGTTTAAAAGAAGTTAAAACTGGAACTTTAATTCCCAGGGCCCATGGAATACCGGCTGATATTTTTAAAAATATAACCAAAGATGTAATTATTAGAGATGCTACTTGTCCTTTAGTAAAACGAGCTCAAAACCTTGCTAAAGAACTTTTTGAAAAGGGTTATCAAGTAATTATTATCGGCGATAGAAATCATCCAGAGACAGAAGGAATAAAGGGATATACTAAAAATCAGGCAATTATTGTTGGAAATGAATCACAGGCCAAAAATTTGCCCAAGTTTAAAAAAATAGGTGTGGTGGCGCAAACCACTCAAAATTTAGATAAAGTCAATCAAATTTTAAAAATTTTAAAGGATAAAGCTAAAAAGTTTAAATGGGTAAATACTATTTGTCCTGAGGTTTTGGTTCGTCAAAGGGAACTGTCTGAAATTTTAAAAAAAACTGATGGAATTTTAGTAATTGGCTCTCAGAGTTCTGCTAATACCAAAAGATTAGTTCAGATCTGTAAAAATTATAAAAAACCAACTTGGTGTATAAATTCTCTTCGAGAACTTAAAAAAATGAATTTTAAACATCTTTCTGCCTTAGGAGTGGTTTCTGGAACTTCCGCTCCAGATTGGGAGATTAAAAAAATCAAAAAATATTTTAAAAAGGCGAAGAGGAATTCGTTCTCTTCTTCATCTTCGCCCGCCGTGGCGGGCTCGATAAATGATTAAAAGACAAAAAACAAAAGTAGTAAAAATTGGCAATCTAAAAATTGGAGGTAATTTCCCAATTGCAATTCAATCAATGACCAATACCCCTACTTTTGATATTAAAGCGACAATAAATCAAATTAAAAAATTAGAAAAAGCTGGTTGCGAAATTGTCAGAGTGGGAGTGCCGGATTTAAAATCAGCTAAAGCCCTTTCTAAAATCAAAAAGAAAATTAACGTCCCTTTGGTAGCCGATATCCATTTTTCAGCCGATTTAGCTTTAGAAGCGATAAATCAGGGAGTAGATAAAATCAGAATCAATCCAGGCAATTTCCCAAAATCAAGATTAAAAGAAATTGTAAAATTGGCTAAGAAAAATAAAATTCCAATCAGGGTTGGAATAAACAGTGGCTCTCTTGAAAAAGATATATTAAAAGAACACAAAAGAGTAACTGCTGAGATGATGGTAGAATCAGCTTTAAAAAATATTAAACTGATGGAAAAATTTAGATTTTATGATTTGGTGATTTCTCTTAAAGCTCCTGATATTGAAAGAACAGTCAGGGCTTATGAAATATTAGCCAGAAAAGTTGATTACCCCCTTCATTTAGGAGTTACCGAAGCTGGCGGAGAATTTTCTGGAACGATAAAGTCAGCAATTGCTCTTGGGTTTTTACTTCAGAAAGGAATTGGAGATACAATTCGGGTTTCCCTAACTAGTGATCCAGTTGAGGAAGTAAAAGTTGGTTGGGAAATTTTAAAAAGTTTAAACTTGAGAGAAAGAGGAGTAAAAATTGTCAGCTGTCCTACCTGCGCTAGAAGCGAGATTGATGTTATAAAAATCAGTAAACAGGTAGAAGAAATAACTAAAGATATAAAAAAGCCTATAAAAATAGCGGTAATGGGATGTATAGTTAATGGTTTAGGAGAAGCTAAAGAAGCAGATTTAGGAATAATAGGAGTTAAAAATGGAGTTTTGATTACTAAAAATGGAGAAATTAAAAAAAAGATTGAAATAAAGAACGTCCTTAAAGAATTTAAAGAAGAATTGAAAAATTTTATTAAATTATAGCTATTTTTTATCTAATTCTCTCCTCAAATCCAAGCTCTTTCCGGAGTAGCGGCTATCACTGGTCATAACTGGAGTATTTTTTTAAACTTTGCTGGCGGGAAAGGGATAATTCTAATATTGACAAAACGTTAATTTTTGATAAATTATAGTTAGTCCGTCTAAAACGGATTTTTATTAAAACAAGAACTAAAAACCAAAGACCAAAAACAAAACCAAAAATGTAAAAATTTTTATGTTTTTAATCTGTGTTTTTAATTTTTAATCTTTGGTTTTAGCGAAACGTTTATGGATATAAAAAATTTTACCTCAGCCATCTCCCAGATTGCTGAAGAAAAAGGAATACCTTATGAAAAGATAATTGAAAGCATTGAAGCTGCTATTGCCTCTGCTTATAAGAAAGATTACGGAGAAAAAGGTCAAATAATTAAAGCTAAACTCGATCCAAAATCGGGCGAGATTCGCTTTTGGCAAATAAAATTAGTGGTTGATAAATCAATGATTTATTCTGAGGAGGAGCTGGCGAAATTAAAAGAAAAGAAAAAAGTTTTAACCCTTGAAACAGAAACTATTGAAGAAGGAGAGAAAAAAGTTAAGTTTAATCCAGAAAGGCATATTATGATTGAAGAAGCAAAGAAAATAGATTCTAAAATAAAACCTAGCCGAGAATTAAAAATACTCCTAAAAACTCAAGAAGATTATGGAAGAATTGCCGCCCAAACAGCAAAACAAGTAATTTTACAAAAAATTAGAGAAGCAGAAAGAGAATCAATTTTGGAAGAGTATAAATCAAAAGAAGGAGAAATAGTTTCTGGTATTGTTCAAAGGATTGAGAACAGAAATGTTTTTTTTGATATTGGTAAAACCTTAGGGATATTAACCAAGGAAGAACAGGTTCCCGGAGAGTTCTATCGGCCAGGTCAAAGACTCAAAGTTTATGTTTTAAAAGTTGAAGAAACTCCAAAAGGGCCAGTAGTTTTTTTATCCCGGGGCTATCCAAAATTAATCTCTAAACTTTTTGAATTAGAAGTTCCGGAAATTTCTTCCGGTCAAGTTTTGATAAAATCAGTCGCCAGGGAGGCGGGATACAGAACAAAAATTGCTGTTGAGTCAAAAACAGAAGGAATTGATCCTATTGGATCAGCAGTTGGACAAAGAGGAACAAGGGTTCAGGCAGTAATTAATGAATTAGGGGGAGAAAAGATTGATATTATTGAACATTCTGATGACCCAGAAAAATACATTGCCAATTCTTTATCCCCGGCTAAGGTCCTGGAAGTAAAAATCATGCCAAAAAATAAAGCCTTAGCTATTGTTCCCGAAGACCAACTATCTTTAGCCATTGGAAAAGATGGTCAAAATGTTAGATTGGCAGCTAAACTTACCGGGTGGAAAATAGATGTGAGAAGTCCTGAGAAAATGGAGGAAGTTGAGGAAAAAGAAATCAAAAAGAAAAAAGAAGGAGAAAAATAATCGCTCGGCAAAGAAGTCTCAAAGTACCGACCCTCGAAATCCCAGCGAGGTTTTGGGGTCTGCGTTCTCGCCCCGCCAGCTGCCTTCGGCAGCACCATGCTGGCGGGGCTCTGAAAGCTACTTTGAGGACTTGTTGTCTCACTTCTCTTATTCGTATATTCGTACTAATTCGTAATTCGTAGAGTTATGTTTTTTCTTCCAATCATTGTTTCAATCTTTGGTTTAATATTTGTCTATTTTCTTATTCGAGAGATTAAATCAGCTTCTTCTGGCTCGGGTAAGATGATTGAGATTGGGCAAGCAATTAAAGAAGGGGCAACCGCTTTTTTAAAAAGGGAATATAAAACTATTGGCATAGTTTCTCTTTTTTTATTTTTTATTCTTTCTCTTACTTTAGGTTTTAAAGTGGGATCAGGGTTTTTAATTGGCGCTGTTTTCTCCGCAATATCTGGTTTTATTGGAATGATGGTTTCTACCCAGACAAATGAAAAGGTAGTTCAAGCTAGCCAAAAAGGGATTAGGCCAGCCCTAAGTTTAGCTTTTAAAGGAGGTTCGGTCACTGGTATTTTAGTGGTTAGTTTAGGGCTTCTGGGCGTTTCTGGTTTTTATCTTTTAACCCAGGATTTAAAAGCGCTTATCGCATTAGGATTTGGTGGCTCTTTGATTTCGCTTTTTGCTAGATTGGGAGGCGGAATTTATACCAAAGCTGCTGATATTGGAGCTGATTTAGTTGGTAAGGTTGAAAAAGGCATTCCCGAAGACGATCCCAGGAATCCAGCAGTCATTGCCGATCAGGTTGGAGATAATGTTGGAGATTGTGCCGGTATGGCAGCTGACCTTTTTGAAACCTATGTTGTTACTTTGGTAGCGACAATGATATTAGGTGATTTACTTTTCCCCGGGAAAATATTTGCTATATTTTTACCCTTAATTTTAGTTTCAATTGCTATAATATCTTCTATCTTGGCTACTTTTTTTGTCCGTTTAGGAAAAGATGAAAAAATAATGTCAGCTTTTTATAAAGGTTTAATTGGTTCAGCGGTAATATCGGCCTTTGGTTTCCTTCTGCCAATCAAGGAAATTTCAAAAACTCTTGGTTTAAGTTTCTTAAATCTTTATTCCTCAGCTCTTATTGGATTGGCGATTGTTGGGGGAATATTTTATATTACTGAATATTTCACTTCAAAAAAATACAAACCCGTAAGATCAATTGCCCAAAGTTCTCAAATCGGAGCAGCTACTAATATTATAACCGGACTATCTATTGGAATGCGTTCAACTATTGGGCCAACAATTTTAATTTGTCTCGGGATTTTAATTAGTTTTACTCTCGGTGGTTTTTACGGTTTAGCTTTGGCTTGTTTAGCTATGCTATCTTTAGCCGGAATAATTATTGCTTTAGATTCTTATGGACCGATTACTGACAATGCTTCAGGAATTGCCGAAATGGCTGGCCTGCCAGAAGAAGTTAGAAAAGTTACTGACTCTTTGGATGCAGTCGGAAATACCACTAAAGCGATAACCAAAGGTTATGCTATTGGTTCAGCTGGTTTAGCGGCTTTAGTTTTATTTTCTGCTTACACTCAAGAACTTTCTAATTTAGGAGTGAAAGTCCAATTTTTATTGGAAGACCCAAAAGTTTTAGTTGGTTTGTTTATTGGTGGAATGATAACTTTCTATTTTTCTTCCTTAGCCATGGACGCAGTTGGTAAGACTGGCTCAAAGGTAGTTGCAGAGGTAAGAAGGCAGTTTCAAGAAATTAAAGGGCTTTGGGAAGGAACAGCTAAACCAGATTATTCAAGATGTGTTGATATTGTCACTCAAGCAGCTTTAAAAGAAATGGTAATACCAGCTTTGTTGCCGGTCATTACCCCAATTTTAGTCGGGTTTTTATTAGGACCGGCCGCTCTGGGAGGATTATTGATAGGTTCTATTATCACCGGTCTTTTTGTTGCTATTCAGATGACCTCTGGAGGAGCAGCTTGGGATAATGCCAAAAAATATATTGAAGAAGGAAATTTAGGAGGAAAAGGCAGTTTCGCCCATCAAGCAGCTGTTATTGGCGACACAGTTGGCGACCCCTGCAAAGATACGGCTGGCCCGGCCATCAACCCAATGATTAAAGTGCTTAACATAGTAGCATTGCTAATTGTCGGCTTTTTAGTTTAGTGAAAATTTTAATTCAAAAACTTCCAAAATCAAAGATTGAACTTAAAATTGAGCTATCCCCAAGAGAATTTGACGATTTTATTGAAAAAGCAATTTTTAATTTGGGTAGAGACTTTGAAATTGAAGGATTCCGAAAAGGAAAAGTGCCAAAAGAAATTATTAGAGAAAAAATCGGTCTTGGAAAAATCTTAGAAGAATCAGCTGATTTAGCAGTTAAAGAAAGTTATGTCCGGGCGATTTTAGAAAACAAAATAGAGGCGATAGGCCGACCGGAAATTCAAATAACTAAAATAGCTGAAAATAATCCATTTGAATTTAAGGCAGATGTTTCTGTTTTACCCGAAATAAATCTGCCAGACTATAAAGTAATTGCCGCCCGAATAAAAAGAAAAGAGGGGGTTGTTGAAGAAAAAGAGATTGAAGAAGCAATAATCTGGCTTCAAAAATCTCGGGCAAAATTTATTTTTAAAAAACAGCCTGCTAAAATCGGAAACTTTGTTGAAATTGAATTTCAATCTTCCCAAATTGAAGGCGGGCAAATCAGGAAAGACGGTTTTATTTTGGGCGAAGGCCACTTTGTTTCAGGATTTGAAGAGAATTTAGAAGGAATGGCTGCTGGTGAAGAGAAAAATTTTTCTCTAAAATTTCCAGAAGATTATTTTCAGGAAACATTGGCCGGAAAAGAAGTAATTTTTAAAGTAAAAATGGATTCTGTTAAAATTATTGAACTTCCAGAGATAAACGACGCTTTTTTAAAAAACTTGGGCTCATTTGAGAATTTAACAACTCTCAAAGAAAGTATTAAAGAGGGAATAAAAAAAGAAAAGGAAATAGCAGAAAGTTTAAGAATTCGCCAAGAAATTCTTAAAAAAATAGCTGAGAGTTCAAGTTTTGAAACCCCTGATATTTTAATCGAAGAAGAGAAAAATCGAATCTTAGAAAATTTTAAAAAGAAGGTTTCTGAAAATTTAAAAATTCCTTTTGAGGAATATTTGAATAAAATAAAAAAGGCAGAAAAAGATATTAAAGAGTCATTTGTCGAAGAAGCCCAGAAAAATATTAGAGATTATTTGATATTAAGAAAGATAACTAAAAGAGAAAAGATTGAAGCTTCTAAGGAAGAAATAGAGAATGAAATAAATAAAGTTTTAAAGGAGCTACCAATGGAAAAAGCCAAGGAGTTTGACCTCGAAAAATTAAAAATGTATATTGAAAGTGAAGTAAGACAAGAAAAAACTCTAAAATTTTTAGAGAGTTTGGTGAGGTAAAAAATATGAATCTTATACCAACCGTAATAGAGAAAACACAATACGGTGAACGGGCATATGATATTTATTCGAGGTTATTGAAAGAAAGGATTATTTTTCTGGGGGGGCCGATTGTTGATCCCATAGCCAATTCCGTTATTGCTCAAATGCTTTTTTTAGCCTCAAGGGATCCTGAAAAAGAAATTCAGCTTTATATAAATTCTCCAGGCGGAGTTTTAACTTCAGCTTTGGCTGTTTATGACACGATGCAATATGTAAAATGTCCGGTTTCTACTGTTTGCATTGGTTTGGCAGCCTCTGGAGCAGCAGTTTTATTGGCAGCGGGGGCAAAAGGAAGAAGGTTCGTTCTGCCTAATGCTGAAATTTTACTTCATCAGGTAGCAATCAGCGGAGTAAGTGGACAAGCAGTAGAAGTTGAAATTGCCGCTAAACAAATTATTAAATTAAAAGATAAAGTAAATAGAATTTTAGCCAAACACACCAACCAACCCTTAGAAAGAATTGAAAAGGATACTGACCGCGACTTTTATTTATCAGCCGAAGAAGCAAAAGAATATGGGCTAATTGATGAGGTAATTAAGACAAAGATTTAAGAACGTCAAAACTTCAGAAAGCCCCGCCAGAACATTTTCTGGCGGGGCTTTACTTTTTCCAAATAATTTGCTAAAATTAAAAAGAAAATAAAAATTAACCGAGAAATCTTTGTGCCTATCACTAATAAAATATGCCCTTGGCATATGATATTATCGGAAACTTCAGTTTTCCGACACTATAAACTTCAATTATTTGTGATGGTTTAAATTAAAAACCCTTAATTATGCACAATTTTTCTTTTTTACTTAAATATGAATCAAATTTCCCTACTATTAGTAGGCATAATTTCCTTAGGAATAGGTTCCGTTTTAGGCTATTATGCCCGGCAATCAATTGCCAAAAGAAGAGTCGGAACCATTGAAGAAAAACTTCAAAAGAAAATCTCTCAAACCAAAACTGAAGCTGAAGAAATAATTACAGAGGCAAAAGAAAAGGCTTCTAAAATTATTGGTCAGGCTCAAAAAGAAGCAGAGGAGAACCGTCAAGAAATTTTAAAAACTGAAAAGTTTTTATTGAAAAGAGAAAATCTTTTAACGGAGAGAATGACTGATTTTGAGAGAAAAGAAAAAGAGTTTTATCAAAAAGTAAATAAACTCAAAGAAATAAAAGAAACCCTTGAGGGTTTAAAAAGAGAGACAGAAGATAAATTAGAGAAGATTTCCGGCCTATCTCGGGAAGCGGCAAAAAAAGAGTTGCTCTTGAATTTAGAAAAAGAAAATCAGAAGGAAATATTAGAAAAGATGAAAAAATTAGAATTAGAAGGTTGGGAAAAATATAATAATCGAGCCAAAGAGTTATTGTCCTTAGCTATTCAAAAATGTGCAATTTCTCAGGCCCAAGAGGTTACTACCACTACTCTTTCTTTACCTTCAGACGAAATTAAGGGAAGAATTATCGGTAAAGAGGGGAGAAACATTAGAACTTTAGAAAAACTGACTGGAGTAGAGATAATAGTTGATGAAACGCCGGAAGCAGTAGTGATTTCTGCCTTTGACCCCATTCGTCGGCAAATTGCCAAAATAGCTTTAGAAAAATTAATTCATGATGGTAGAATTCAACCAGCCAGGATTGAAGAAATGGTTCAAAGAGTAAAAAATGAGATAGAAGAACAAATAAAAGAAGCAGGGGAAACAGCAATTTACGAAGTCGGCATTTTGGGTCTCAACCCTAAAATAGTTCAATTATTAGGAAGATTAAAATTTCGAACTAGTTACGGCCAGAATGTTTTACTTCACTCAATCGAAGTTGCTTATTTAGCTGAGGCTTTAGCCTCTGAATTAGGACTAAATTCTCAAGTGGCAAAAAAGGCTGGGCTTTTACATGACATTGGTAAAGCCGTTGACCAACAGATTGAAGGTTCACATACTAATATTGGAATAAAGATTTTAGAAAAATTTGGTGTAGAAAAAGAAGTCATCGATGCGATGAAATCCCACCATGAAGAATATCCTTATGAAAGTCCAGAAGCGGTTGTGGTTCAAGTGGCAGATCAAATTTCTGGAGCTAGGCCAGGAGCCAGAAAAGACACCTTAGAAAATTATTTAAAGAGGTTAGGGGAATTAGAAGCTATCGCTACCTCTTTTCCCGGCATAGAGAAAGCTTATGCCATTCAGGCGGGTAGAGAAATCAGAGTTTTTGTTAAGCCGGAAGAAATTGATGATTTAAGGGCAAAAAAATTAGCCAAAGACATTGCTAATAAAATTCAAGAAGAATTAAGATATCCAGGAGAAATTAAAGTTAATGTAATTAGAGAGACTCATGTGGTAGAGTACGCGAAGTAATTAAAAATCCTGTAATTAAAAATTAGAAAACGGCTTCAATGAGCCGTTTTCTGTTGGAGCGGGCGATGAGTTCGTAAAACTCATCTTAGCTTTACGTTCGGCTTTGCCTCACTTGAGCGGGCGATGAGATAAATCTCATCTTCCGCTTGCGTTTTTACTCCATAAAAACTTAGTATATTTACGATTTCGCTCGAACCTACTTTATCAAAAATTCATAGAAATTTTGGCGTCGGTGGCTGCGGCGAGGAAAAGGGGTTAGGGGAAAAGGAATCGCCGCAGCCACCTCCTCTTTTCGCTC
>Ga0210057_1001819_pt1 | contig 31659 bp, 34 predicted proteins | sample CryGeyCG2114_010_2_FD_183968 | JGI IMG/M metagenome (GOLD analysis project Ga0210057, IMG submission 183968) | Groundwater microbial communities from aquifer - Crystal Geyser CG10_big_fil_rev_8/21/14_0.10 (SPAdes) (version 2) | ecosystem: Environmental > Aquatic > Deep subsurface > Groundwater ...
TCACGCGCTTTTTGTCTTTTAATATGGTGATGGTGGAAAAACATAAATTGATTATAACATTTTTTTAGACCCTTGCCAAAATAATTTGGAATTGGTAGATTAAGGATGGAAAGAAACGAAAAAACATATTTAAAAATAAACACATAAATTGGAGGAGTTATGAAAGACAATCTTTTAATTTTTTCGGGCCGGTCAAACAAACCACTATCCCAAAAAATTGCCGAGGAATTGAAAACCGATCTATCCCCAATAACAATCAAAGAATTTAGTGATGAAGAAATTTGGGTAAAATATGAAATAAGTTTAAGGAGAAAAGATGTCTTTGTTATTCAATCAACTGATACGGCGAAAAATCTTGTCGAACTATTCTTGCTTTTAAATGCGGCAAAAAAAGCTAAAGCAGATCGAGTCATAGCGGTTATTCCATATTTTGGTTATGCTCGCCAGGATATAAAAGACCAACCAAGAGTCGCCATGAGTGCCGGGCTAATGTGTCAGTTAATAGAAAAAGCGGGCGCAACTCATGTTATTATGGCCGAACTACACAATCCAGCCATTACTAATGCCTTTGAAACTGCTCAATTTGATCATCTCTATTTAACACAAAAATTATGGCCATTTTTTCAAGATATTTCTGATTTAATGGTCATGTCCACTGACGCTGGTGGGGCTAAAATGGCTCGTTATTATGCAACTAAGCTAAAAACACCTCGTTGTGCTGCTGATAAAATGAGGGGTGGTCATAACAAAGTTAATGAAATCCGCATAATGGGAGATGTAGCAAACAAAAATGTTCTAATTGTGGACGATATAGCTGACACTTGCACCACGTTAACAGTGGCGGTTGAAAGTGCCAAAAAAATGGGTGCCAAAGATATTTATATCGCTTGTGTTCACCCGGTATTATCAGGTCAAGCCGTTAATATTCTAAGTCAAAACCAAGATATTAAAATAGTGTATCTCACTGATACCTTAGACAAAAGATCTCTAATTGAGCAACAGCAGAAAATTAAAATCATATCTGTAGCAGATGTTTTTGCTAAAGCCATTGATCATTTTCATTCCAATGAATCAATTGATTCATTGTTTGATCAAAATTCCATCTAACTACACCTCTCCCGCTCTCTGCTCATATCAGATTGCGGGAGTTTTTATTTTATTAAAAATATTTGTAGTTTTAAATTAGTCCATTTCTTAAGTCATTTTCTGCTTGTTGCAAACACTCTCTACTGCCAACATCCAGCCAATAGACATCCTTAACTTCCACTGTATTTATTATATTTTCTTCAGCCAGTTTAAGATAAAAATTAATAATACTAAATTTATTTTCCAACGGAAAAATTTCAAATAATCGTGTTGAAACAATATGAATGCCCATAAAACCAACTTCTCTCAAATGTTCGTCCTGTGTTCCTTTTACCAATATTCTTTCATTAGCGCTTTTATTCAAGTGACCAGCCAATCTGCCATTTTGATCAATCAATAACGGCCGATTTGTCGTTCTGTTATTAACAATAAGTGTGGCTACTGCCCCACTCTGATTGTGTTTAATTATTTCTTTTCGTAAATCCAAATTTGTTAAAATATCAACATTAAAAACAATAAAAGGATCAGAGTCGCTTAAAAAAGATTTGGCATTTTTAATTGCGCCGCCAGTGTCCAAAATTTCTGTCTCAAAAATTATTTTCACTTTAACCGGCCATCTCTTCCAATTATCTGATACAAAATTTTCCACCTGTTTTGCCAAGTAGTGACTATTAACAATTATCTCTGCCACGCCTTGGCGCGCCAAATAAAAAATAGCTCTTTCAAGCATAGATAATGAACCAACCTGTAAGAGCGCTTTAGGAGTTGTGTCTGTTAATGGTTTAAGACGAGTGCCAAACCCTGCCGCTAAAATTATGGCTTTCATAAATTATTTTTTAAAACTAAGTGTTGCACTGAAATTTTAACGCCATTATTTTTTAAATGTTCTGCTAATTTTTCAGCGCAATAAACAGAACGATGCTGACCGCCTGTGCAACCAAACGAAACCATTAAATTGTTATAACCTCTTGTCTGATAACTAAGAACCGTCAAATCTATTAGCTCATAAACATGCGACAAAAAATTTTGCACTCTTTCTTTGCTATCTAAAAAAATTTTAACATCACTGTCCAATCCAGTTAAATTTTTTAATTTTTCTTCCCAAAATGGATTTACTAGCCCGCGGCAGTCAAAAACAAAACCACCACCATTATCAGTTTCATCTTTTGGCCTCTCATTTTTTTTAAAACTAAAACTAACTATTTTTACTGTTAATTCTTTATTCTCCGGCACAATTTCCTGCCAATTATCTATTGCGCATATTTTTTCAATAATATTATTTAAGACAGGCAAATCTGACAAAAAAGAACATTGCTTTTGCAAAATGCGCAAATTATCTATAGCAAAAGGGATGCTGTTTAAAAAATGCGGTTTATTCTTGACAATACCCACAAAACCATAAGCGCCCAAGGCCTGCATAATGCGAATCAAAACAAAACCATAAAAATATTTTTTAAATTTTTCAGGATTAACATTAATAATTTTATTAACTTCACTAATATAAAAATCCAATAGTGCTTCACGAATTTCCTGTGGAATTTTGGCTTTGGCATCATAAAGCAAGGAAGCGACATCATACTGCAAGGCCCCTCTTCTGCCAGATTGATAATCAATAAAATATGGCTCATTATTTTTTATCATTATGTTACGGGACTGAAAATCGCGATACATAAAAAAATTTCTATCTTCCTGCATTAAAATATTGGCCAGCTGATTAAAATCGCATTCTAATAATTCATTGTCAATATTGTCTTTGTAAAATAAATTTAAAAAATTCCATTTGAAATAATGCATATCCCATAACATTGATTCGTGCGCAAATTCAATGTGCTGATAACAAAGACCAAAATTAATTTTTTTACCAGCTATAATCTGGATGGTTGGCAAAACTTTTAAAACATTCTGATACATAGCGACAATTTCTGTGTTGAAACTTTCGCTGCTTTTTATTTTTTCCATCCAGGTAAAAAGAAGTTCGTCGCCTAAGTCTTCTTCTAAATATATATGATTATCTAAATCTATTTCATAAATTTCTGGCACTTTTATTTTCTGCTCGGACAATGTTTTTGAAAAAGAAATAAATGCCTCGTTTTCTTTACGATTTTTTCCATAAATACCAATCGCTGTATGATTTTGACTTGTTAAGCGATAAACTGTGCGATCAGAGCCATCGCCTTTTAGGGCTTTAAAATCAAAAACTTCTTCATTAAAATGTTGTTTAAATAATTTTTTAAGCAATTCTTGTTCTATCATAATTTTAATTTAATATTTCTTCTAAATATTTCTCCCCTGAATAATCCACAAAAATTTGGTTCATATTCTCGCCTAATTCTTTTTTCTTAGTTTCATCTACTAATAAATTTTTTATTTCTTGCACAAAACTTTTCGCAGTCAATTCTTTTTGTTTTAAATAAATGCCCGCGTTATTTTTTGCAAAATACTCAGCGTTTGCTTCCTGATGCGTGTCAGGCATAGGAATAATAATTGTTGGCTTTTTAAAATAAGCTAATTCAGTCAAAGTTGCCATGCCTGCGCGGGAAATCGCGATGTTGGATAAATTATAAACTTCTGATATTTGCTCCGCATCTAAAAATTCAAATGACTTATATTGTAATTCGTAATCCGTGATTGGTAATCCGCAATTTGAAATTGATTTATCTTTGCCAGTAATGTGAATAATGTTACAAAATTTTATCAATTCCGAGAGTGACTGCCAAATTAATTCGTTAATTGCCAAAGCGCCAGTGCCGCCGCCAAGGATTAAAACTATTGGCAAATTGTTTTCAAAATCAAACCTATGTTGTAAATCCGTAATCCGTAATTCATCTCTAATAGGGTTTCCCACTAAAACAACTTTTTTTTGATTAAAATCTTTTAAAGATTTTTCTAATGCCACAGTTATTTTTTTAGCCACTGGCGCCATAAGCTTATTAGCCAAACCAACTTTTACATCTTGCTGATGCGCGAACACAGGCGCATTGTAAAAAAACGCGGCATAAGCCACTGGCACTGCTACAAAAGAACCAGCTGTTAAAACAATGTCTGGCTCAAATTTTACGAGCCAGTAAAGCGCCTGAAAAAAACCAATGATAATTCTGAAAATATCAAAAACATTTTCCAAAGCAAAATAACGGCGCAGTTTGCCGCTTTCAATTGGTTCAAATTTTATGCCTGCTTTTTCCACTAATTCACGCTCCATTCCAAAAATTGTTCCCAACCATAATGACTGATAATTTGGCACTTGGAATTTTGACACTAACTTTTGGTGGATGGCGATAAGCGGGCTAACCGAGCCCATAGTGCCGCCGCCAGCATATAGTATTTTCATAATTGAATCTTAACCGATTTTAGAGAAAAAGAAAAGGCCAGAGAAAAATCTCTGACCTGAATTTATAATACAATTTTATTTTAAAAATATGTCAAACAAAGTATAAATTAGTCCGCCGAGAAAGATAATTGGCAGAAAAATAGAAGCGAAAACAGCAAAAGGTTTTGACAAAATATATTCGGGCTGGCGCTCGCCAAATTTTCTCGCCTGCCAGTAAGCAACCACATAAACCAAACCTTCCAAACCAAGTCCGAGAGCGCCGACTAAACTTAAAATCTCAATAAAATTGCGCAGACCTAAAAAATAAAAAACCAAAGGCGCGGCCACAGTTAAAAACCAGGCAAAGTGATGTTTAAGTTTAAAATCATAATCATACATTTCTTTCAAAGCCAGGCCCAAAGTTAATAAACTGGTAAAAATTGTAAAAAATGCAAAAATATTTATGATAATAATAATTGACTGCCCCATTGCCTGGCCCAAACCAACGGTGGCAATGGGAGTAGTAATAGAACCAGTAACGCTCACAGTCAGCCAGGCAAAAATCAGATAAATTATGGCCGGAATCAAAGAACCAAAAAACAAGGCTTTTTTCAGAAGTTTTTCCCTGCCAATCAGAATTTCACGCGCTTCAGGAATAGCCACCCAGTCAGCACAGGCAAACAAAACCACGCCATAAGGCAAAAATATCTTGGCTAAATTAAAATCTGTTAAACCAGAAAAATTCAGCCGATTAACAGTCATTAAAAGAATGACAAAAACGACAGCCACTATACCCAAAGTCATTATAAATTCCAAATTTTTTATCAAGCGGATGCCAAAATAAAGAAAAAACGCGCCGATTAAATAAAATAAAATCGCCCAAATCAATGGCTCACCACCAAAAATTACAGCCACCACATCGCCTAGACCGATAAAATAAGCCAAAAGCGCGCCAGTGATAGAGATAATCAAAAAAATAGAAACAAATCTTTTCCAGAATTTGCCTAAATATTTTTCCACATAGCCGGAAATCTGATGCCGGCCAAAAGTGCGTAAAATTATTTCGCCAAACATTAAAGAAATCGCAACCATGGCAAAGGTTATAATAACAAGCATTACCACGGCCGTTAAAAAACCAGCTTTTTGAAAAACATAAGGGACGCCTAAAATCCCGGCGCCGATAATCGTGCCGATTAAAACAGCAATGGCTTGGAAAAGATAAAATTTTTTCATAAAAATATTTTTAGCCCGTAGGGGAATCAAACCCCTGTTGCATGGATGAGAACCATGCGTCCTATTCACTAGACGAACGGGCCCAAATAAATTTCTAATTTCTAATTTACCTAATTTCTAATAAATGTCTAATTCAAAATTTCAAACTATGTTTTACTTTAATTATCTCTTTCGCTTTTTCAAAATCTTTTACTTTTTTTAAAAACGGCAATTTATAAAATATTTTCGGCAGCCACTTGCTCATTGATCCGCCGATTTTGGCTTGCCACAAAATTTCTGACAGCCACACACCATTCTCTCCTTTCCCCAAAAGTGTTAACCACAAATCCCAGTCCTGAAATCTTTTGAGTGATTCGTCAAACAACTGATTTTTTTCAGCAATTATTTTCATAAGCGCGCTTCTTCTGATCATAGACATGGTGGAAATATAGTTATTTTGTTTTAATTTTTCTGCGTCAAACTCGCCGCATTTAAAAGTTTTTAATCCATATTTAAAAGACGAATAAGAGTAAGTTTTGTCTGGATTTTCTTCCAACATTTTAATCATTTTTTCCAGCGCGTTACTTTTTAAAAAAATTACATCACTGTCGCAGAAAAAGACATATTGACCAGAAGATTTTAAAAAGCCAAAATTCCGCGCGGCTGACGCGCCAGAATGAGCAATGCGATATTTTTTTATTGTCATCACCGCTCCACTTTTATTGTCATTCCCGCCCCCGATCAAAGTCGAGGGCAGGCTCCAGCGGGAATCTTGTGGAACTTTGGGATCCTCACTTTCGTGAGGATGACAAAATAATAATGTGTTCGCTGATTCTTTACTGCCGTCGTCCACCACAATCACTTCCACCTGCCCTGGCCATAATTCAAAAACCGTCTGCTTTTCCAGGCTTTTTAGACACCTTGACAAGTTTTTAAAATTATTATAAACAGGAATAATAATTGATAAAAACATATTTTATTTAACCGCTTTAATTATTTTCTAAGATTTCTATTTTTTATCCTGTGGATAACCGCATTTGACAACATTTTCTATTGTGATATAGTGTAATCAAACGGCAGTAATGCCATTAAAACAGGCATTATCACTGCGTGTCAGCGAAAAGAGCTTTCAAAAAGAGCTCTTTTTGTGTTATTATAAATCTTAATGGACCTGGGCCTGTGGTGTAATGGTAGCATTACTGCCGTTGACACGCAGTGGTGCGGGTTCAATTCCCGTCAGGTCCATTCTTAAAAGTTATTTTTAATAAAAGTAGTTTTTAATTTTTAAAGATATTTTTTATTTTTTCCGCAATTTCGTCAATATTTTCCGAATTGACCAAAATAAAATTATTATTAACCACCCCGCTCCGACAGTGCTTCGCTTGTCGGAGCACCCCTCCTTGAAAAGAAGGGGACAGAAAAATTTCCCTCACACCACCCACATCGCCAGCAATAATTGGCAAACCAAATTCCATAGCTTCAAGATAGACAATGCCAAAAGATTCTGTGTCTTGGACAGGTTTAAAACCCCCGCCTGACGGACGGGCAGGTGTCCCTACTTTGCTATGCGGGGTTAAAATAAACGCGTCAGCCAAGGCATAAAAATTTGACAAATCATTATGCGGAACTGCACCAGTAAAAATTATTTTGTTCTTTTCTGGATTTACCTGATCACTAATCACCAATAACTGATTATTAAAATTTCCCTCTCCAACAACCAAATAAACCAATTCTGGAATTTCCTGCCAAACTTTGGATAAGGCTTTAATTACCAAATCAATTCCTTTTGATTCTACTAACCGCGCCACAGTCAATAAAATTTTTTTGCCAGCCAAATTATATTTCTCGCGTAACTTCCCTACTTTAACTTCATCAACCATTTCTTTTTTTAAAGTATTAACTGGATAAACCACTTTTATTTTTTCTTCTGGCACATCAAAATCTTTAATTAAAATATTTTTGGTAAATTCTGTATTAGCTTCCACAAATTCCGCGTCTCGCAGAATTTTTTTTGCCAATTTATATTTTCGCTCCACACTTTTTGAGCGCAATAAATCATTGCCATGACAAGTGACAAAAAAAGACAGCGGTCTTTTTTTGTCATCCCATTTTTCTTTGTCATTCCCGCGCAAGCGGGAATCCCATCGCTTACAGATATCCACGGGATCCTCACTTTCGTGAGGATGACATAAATAGGAAAAATGACAAAACAAAAAGTGATAAATTTTCCATACTATCCACACGGCCGTGCCAACTGGCAGAATCTGACCAACCCAAATTCTCTTTATCTTTTCTTTTTTTACTGTTCTATAAATATGCCAAATTAAAGGCAGCCAATGCGGCCAAAAAAAGTTAGTAAAAAAGTTTTGGTAATAAACCTCTTTCTCTTTCTGGATTTCCGCTTGCGCGGGAATGACAAAAGAGGCGTGCGCCAAAACTAAAATATCTACGCCGCCATTTTGTAAGTCCTGCACCCGATTAAAATAGTATTCAGAAATTCCACCCATTAGCGGCGGAAAGTCCATAGTGACTAAAAGTGTTTTCATTTGACTTAAATTAAGAATGGTTATAAACTTTATTTTGTCAATTTAATTTTAACTGATTCTGTGGAAAAAACCAAATTATTAATTTTTAATAATGCCTAAAATGGACTTACAAAAAGTCCGCTATTTAAATTAGGCATTTTAATTTTGCGTTATGTTTGTACCTAAAAAAATGTTTCTTACCAAAGGCGTGGGTGTGCACAAAGACCGTCTGACTTCTTTTGAAGCAGCTTTGCGCGACGCTGGCATTGAAAAATGTAATTTAGTTTATGTTTCTTCAATTCTGCCGCCAAAATGTAAAATTATTAACCGCTCGCAGGGCCTGCAAGAATTATCTGCTGGGCAAATTACTTTTTGCGTTATGGCAAGAAACGAAACTAATGAACCAAATCGTTTAGTATCAGCAGCCGTGGGCGTGGCTGTGCCAACTAATAAAGACAGCCAGCATGGCTATCTTTCTGAACACCATTCTTTTGGCGAAACAGCTGTCAAAGCTGGTGAATATGCCGAGGATTTAGCCGCGACAATGCTTGCCACTACTATCAGCATTGAATTTGATCCAGAAACTGCTTGGAAAGAACGGGAACAAATCTACAAAGCCAGCGGACATATTTTTAAAACTATGAACATCTGCCAGTCATATGAAGGCAATAAATGCGGACTCTGGACAACAGTGATTGCTGTGGCAGTATTATTGCCATAATTTGTCTACTATAAAAATAGAAATAAACTGGGTTTTAAAACCCAGTTTTTATTTTAATTTTTTATCTTTTTATCTTCATTGAAATCAGCATATCGCTGAAATCGCTTTTAGTCAAGCCTTTAAAAAGTAAAAGGCAGGAAAAATAAATCACAGGGCCAAGTATGATTAAAATTATAAAATGCAGTTTAAATAATAACAGCCATAAAACAGCGGCCATAATAATGCCGGATAAAAAACACTGCCAAAAACTTTGCCATAAATATTTATGGTTATAAGTCATAATTTTGCCAGAAACCCTAAGCCCCAGATAAAACATGACTAAAGTGCTGATTAAAGAAGAAAACGCGCCACCAATATAAGTGAATTTCGGCACTAATAAAAAATTAAGCAAAAAATTTATCAAAGCGGCAATCGCCACCTGCTTGGTGTTTAAAAGCTGGCGCGAAGTGGCGTTTAATAAAGAGCCAATGGGAAAAGTTAAAAACAAAAAAATTAAAGAAAACATTAAAATTTGCAATGGCAAAACCGCGCTTTTGTATTCCACGCCAAAAATTTTCGGCACAAAATCAGGCGCCAAAACGCCAATGCCAAACGCGACTGGCAGACTAATAATCATTAAATAGCGCATAGCTTTTTCAAAAACGCGCGATAGTTTTTCTTTATTATTAGCATAATATTCAGACATGGCTGGAAAAAGCGCGGCGACAAAGGCGAGCGGAATAAAATGAATAGCCAAAGTGATTTTCGTAGCCACTGAATAAATACCCACATTTGTATCGCAAATCTGTTGGTTGGCGCAGCCGACTTTGGAAAGAAAAATTGTGTCAACCTGCGTATTTAGACGCGCTAAAATTCCTGTTAGAGCAAAAGGGATAGCAATTTTTAAAAGAGTTTTTATTAGCGATTTATCAAAATTAATTGTGGGTACAATCCGCGTACGCCGGTACATTTCAAAAAGAGAATATAAAAAAAGAAATGAACTGCCAGCTAATACAGCTAAAACTTGCAATGCCACGCCTACATTAAGATAAAGCAAAAACATGCCCAACCCAACCACGATTGCCTGAAATAAAATTATGCCCAAGCTTTCAAATTTTAAATTTTGATTACCGCGCAGCACACCCCAAAATGTGGCTGAAAAAGTATCCAAAAGCATAATTATGCCAGTGAGATAAACCAAATTTTTAGTGAGCGCCGGATAGCCCATTAAATTGATAAGACCAACAATCAAAAGATAAGTGAATAAACTTAAAATAGTTTTAATGCCCAAAACATTGGCCAAAATTTTTTTTGTCTGTTCTTTATCTTTGGCTACCTCGCGCGTGAGCACAGAATTAAGTCCGACATCAACAAAAACAGAAAAAATTGTGGTGAAAGAAAAAGCAAAACTATATTTGCCCAAATCTTCCACGCCCAATCCACGGGCTAAAAAAGTAAAATAAACAAAAGCTAATATTTTTTGCAACATTAGCGCGCCGGTATAATAAGTGGTATTTTGGGTAAGAGTTTTTGGGGAAAGCATATCTATTTTTTTATATTCCCACAGAAACAATTTCCTGCAATGGCAAAGCAAAATCACTATTATCATCAACAATAATTTTTTCTACTCGTGTTTTTTCATCAACTACATCAAAAATGGTAGGACTATTTTTAATTTTTTCAATTCTCTGTTTCGCCATCTGACAATTAATTTATCTGATATTTTTTTTATGCCTTCTAAAACATCTTCGTTATAAATTTTATTTAAATTTTTTTGCATAGTTATTTTAAAACAATACTTTTTGAATTATCGCGCAGTAATTTTAAAAAATTTTCTCTGGTGCGATAGATAGGGTCATTATGATAATAAGATTGTATCTTATCATTTCTCGGGTTAACATAAATCGGTAAAAATTGCGGAGAAAATAACGATAAATATCCACTGTCAAATTTTATGTTGATATTATTAAAGATGACACCCAAACAAGCGTAAATTAAATTATAATTTTTGTTAGCCATATATTGCATATAGAGTTTCTCTACAGCCGCAATATCATTCTTATTTTTACCTGATCCAACATTGTGTATTTTAACATTAACATAATAAATTTTATCACCAACTTTGATTTCGCAATCATGAAGACAGGTATCTGGCATATCAATATTAACATCATCAAGACCTAATTTTTTAGCATTATATTTTGTCTGTTATGTAATAACCTGTTTCACCAACCAACTAACAGACCTGGTGTGCGATTTTAATCCGTAAGGTAATATTTTTTTATCTGTAATATCAAAAGAGGGCAATATTTTTATTAAATGCCTGTACATTTCTTCTAAAAATTTTAATTGTTCGCAAACGCGTTGTATTTGTAAATTGTTTTTCATATACTCAATTATAATATAAAAATGAAATTTTGACAAAATTAAAATAGACTGTGCCGGGCTCGAACCGTTCAAAAGCAACACTGTTGCTTTTGAACCCTCCTCGTTGCAATTTTTCACCTTTTGGACCTGAGCGGACTTGAACCGCTTACCTCCTGCTTGCAAAGCAGGCGTTCTACCGGGTGAACTACAGGCCCAAAAATTATCAGCCTAAATTTTTCATTGGTGAAAAAATAAACAAAAGAATTTCCTGCAACCAGCCAGTCAGCCACATCAAAGAAATAATAATAATCAATAAGCCGCCCAGTTTATAAGCTGTGCGCGAGCCGCCCCAAATGCCGAATTTTATTTCTGCCCATTCTGAATAACCAAAAGCTTTTAACATCCATTCGGATTTAATCACAAAAAACATGCCGATTAAAATACCTAAGATTGAAAAAACATAACGCATAAAATATAATAAGATAAATTTATTTGACGAAACTTAGATTTTTTTGAACGAAACTAATACCGCACTTCACTCCGACGAAATGTTTGAGTGTGACATAATTTTTTCTTTGGATTCCATTTTACTTTGTTTTACTCTCATCTTTTTAAGTGATTCAAGATGTAAAACGCCGCCTTGTTTATCAATACTCATATTGCCAAGCAATCGGAAACTTCCTTCACCAAAGGTTTTCTCAACAATTCTGGCAAGAGGCAATAACCTTCCGGTAAAATGTGCATTCAAAAATATTTTATAAACATCGTCCGCACTTTGATACTGTTCTGGAAATCGTTTTTGAATCTCTGCACATACATAATTAAGAATGTTTCTTTGTTGAAGATATGAAATAATGTCCCAATCTTTTCCTTTTTCGCTAACCCAGATTATATCATCTTCTGGAATTTCTTTTTCCTTTGCTAATTTTTTTCTTAATTCTTTTGCTTCATTAGATATTAACCATTCTTTTTCTTTTGCAAGTTCTGGTTGGTCAAACATTTTTTTTAAAATTCTTTTCTCTGTTTCAGCAACAATGGCCTCATGTAACCCACTAAAATGCTGGTGGTACTTTCCGTGATACCCATAACTTTGTAATGCTGTTACTGCTATCCCCTTGTCGATAAGATGTTTTATTAATTTTATCTCCTTCTTCCTCAACTTGTACAGACAAATGTGCCTTTAAATGAAGTGTTTCGTGAATAACCAAGGATCCGAAATTTACAGGGTTATCCCGACAATATTGCGCGTCAAAAATTATCTCCTGCTTTATATTAAATGTCGTCGCGATTCCGTGATTGCCTGCCATTTTTTTGTACAACTCCGATGGAATTATATGAAAATTTTCCGCAGGAATATCATAACCTTTTATCCCAGCTTCCTTCATTAATTTTGATGTTTCTGTATTAGCAAAAGCAATGAGAGCAAATTCTTGTTTAGATTTAGGATATTCAAATTTTTTAAATTCTTCTTTTTCTTGTGGAGAAAGAGAATCAAAATGATTAAAAAAGGCTTGCTTAATTTCATTTTTTGTTTGATTTTTTTTCTCGACACTTGCGCCACCTATGATACGAATTTTTGGTCCTTTTTCCATATTATTAGTTTAAAATTTATCAATGGGCACTAAGGGATTTGAACCCCTGACCTACTGGATGTAAACCAGTCGCGCTAACCAACTGCGCCAAGTGCCCTATTTTTTTTTAATTTTCTATTTTATTTAACGTTAATTCTAGTAATTTATTAAGAAATTTTACAAAAGCTTTGGTTTTTTGCTTTGACTTGGTGATTTTACGCGCGTGTGAAATATTAGCCGCGAAGTCAAACATGGCTCCGATTATTCTTTCTAAAATCAACAAATAACCACTAAATTGGATGTTAATTTTTTTGATTTTGGCTGGCTTGTGCTTTTCAACCTGATGAAATAAATTTTCCAACCAGATAAAATGTTCACGCACCTTTTTATATTCTTGAATCGGAAAATGAAACCATAACGGCCAGAAAATCCAGCCTAAATCATAACCCCAAAAACTTTTACCTGCACGCGCTAAGTCAACAAAACCGATTTTATTATCAGGCGTTAAGATAAGATTATCAACTGAAAATTTCCATTTTCTAGGATAATTCAAACCAGTAAAAAATTCAACAACACTCTTACTGCTAAACAACTTCTCAACTCTGACTTTTAATCCTAAATCCATTACTTTAAAAGCTTGTTCTAAATGTTTTTTAATTTTAGCGTTTAAAACTTCTTGTTTGGATAATTTCACTTCTTTGGCAATTATTTGAAATTCCCAAAAAACTTTTATTAAAAGTTCAAGATATTTATTGTCAAGCGGACAGGCAGCTGTTTGTTTTTTTAACAACTCCACTAATAATTTACCGTCAATAAATTCCTCCATTTCATATTTATTATTATCTTTTATATTTATCTGATAAATTTTTGGAATAATTAAATTTTTCCCCTGATATCCTGAATAGAAAAAATTTATTGCCCGGTGTTCACCCACACGTAAAACTTTTTTCTTTTTATCTTTCTTATCATAAACTAAAACCACGTCCTTATAATCTTCATGATCATTGGTATCAAAAACCTTGATCAATTTTAGATTGAATTTTTTAAGCAAAGTATTTCGTTTCTTAATGACTTCATGGTTTAAAGGCATAAAATATTTATTTGCGGATGAGAGGACTTGAACCTCCAAGGCCTTGCGGCCACAGGCACCTCAAGCCTGCGCGTATACCAGTTCCGCCACATCCGCAGATACTTACAATGTCATCCTCACGAAAGCGGGGATCTCATGGCTGTGGGATTCCCAATCAAGTTGGGAATGACAAGGTAATATGGACAAAAATAAAAGCGATTTTTAAGTCGCTTTTATTATATCAAAAAAGATTAATAAATCAAATTGATTATTTGCTCTCTTTGAGATGTTTTTTATAATCCCTTAAATAATACAGCTTGGCGCGGCGGACGCGAATCTGTTTAAGCAACACAATTTTTTCAATCAAAGGCGAATGCAAAGGATAAATTTTTTCTACGCCAATGCCTTCTGACTTTTTCCTGATAGTAAAAGTAGCGCCTGTTGTTTTAGCTTTATTAACAGCCAGAACCGTGCCTTCAAACACCTGGGCACGGGTTCTTTCTTTGCCTTTGGCATCAATATCTTTTATCAATTCGTAAACTTTAATTACCATCCCGGGTTTGAGATCAGCCACTTTAATAGATTCTAATTTTTTTGTTTCTGACATAAAATTTTAATTATTTTTTTTAATACATTATACATTATACTTTATACAATTTTTGTCAACTTTTCAGATTCCTCAAAAATTCTTGCCACCACTTTGGCTCTTTAAATTTAAATTCCTGCCAGTTATTTTCTAAATCATTAAATCCAAGGCCCGCTGAATAAAGAAAAATATTTTCAATAGCTATTTTACCTTTTTTCAAGCGCACATCGCGCGTCTGGTAAAGTTTATCGCCCACGATTGAATGGCCAATACTTTTCAAATGCACCCTGATCTGATGTGTGCGGCCTGTTAAAAGTTTTATTTTTAATAAAGTATAATTTTTAAATCTTTTAACTACTTCAAATTCAGTAATCGCTTCTTTGCCAAACTGAGAAACGCCAGTCAACGCGACCATCAGGCCGGTTTTTTTAGAACGGGCAATCGCACGCTCAATTTTGCCCTCATTTAAATTAAACACGCCATGAACCAGGGCTAAATATTCTTTTTTAATAATCCGCTGTTTAAACTGATTTTTCAGAGCATCAAACATCGGCTGTGTTTTTGCGATGACCATTAAACCAGAAACATCCCGGTCAAGCCGATGCACAATGCCTGGACGTAAAATTCCTAATTTATTTTCATGATCATAAACTTTTTTAATAACTGGATATTTTTTTATTAACCAATCCACCAAAGTAACTTCTGTTTTAGTTTGAGTTGGATGGACCAAAAGCCCGACAGGTTTATTGATCACTAAATAATCATTAGTTTCGGCCATTATTTGAATTTTGTAACTTAAACATTTAGGTTTGATTTTCTTTGATTTTCCGGACCTACCTGCCTCGCTAGCAGACAGGAAGGCCTGAGTTACAATCACATCTCCCGATTTTAAAAAATAATGAGGCGGAACAATTTTGCCATTAACCGTATAAAGTCCTGCCTTAATATTTTTTTGAATTCGCGCCCTGGATATATTTTTTATTTTAGACAGTAAAAACTTGTCTAAACGATAACCAACCTGATCAATGGTAACTTTATATTGGGGCATAAATATAAATATCCTAAAAGTAGAGACACTTTTATTAGGGCGTCTCTACTTAAAACACATAGGTTATTTCTTCAACGCGTCCTTTAAGGATTTGCCAGCTTTAAACTTTGGCACATTAACAGCCGCAATCTGAATTTTTACCGTAGGATTCTGCGGGTTAACGCCCATTCTGGCTGCGCGGTGTTTGGCTGAAAAAGTGCCGAAACCTGTTAAAGTCACTTCGCCGCCTTCTTTTAGAGTAGCTGTTACGACTTCTTCAAAAGACGACAAAACTTTTTCCACCATTGATTTTTCCAAAGCTGTTTTATCAGCAATGGAACTGATGAGTTCTGGTTTGTTCATAATAGTATGCGAATTAATACAAATTATTTACGAATAATGCGAATAAAAATATTCGTACAATTCGCATTAAATTAGTAATAATTCGTAAGTTAAATTTCAACTCTTTTATTTATTCTTTTTATACTTAAGCACTTACCGCTCTTATCATCAATTTCTATTAACACCGCGTTGACTTCAGCTGAGCCAGATTCTGGGAATTCATGCAAAATACTAACCTGTGTTAAAAATCTTTCAATAATATTTTCTTTTTTCACGCCGATAACCGTATTTGTTCCGCCCACCATGCCAACATCAGTAATATAACCAGTGCCGCCTGGTAAAATTTTTTCATCAGCTGTTTGTACATGGGTATGGGTACCGATAATCGCAGAGACGCGGCCATCCAGATACCAGCCAAATGCCACGGCCTCTGAAGTGGCTTCACTATGCAAGTCCACAATTACTATATCACTTTTCTTTATTTTTAGCAATTTATAAAGCTCGTCAAATTTTCTGAACGGACAATCAGGGCTTTCTGGAAAAAACACGCGGCCTAAAAAATTCATAATATAAACTGTTTTATTTTTTATTTTTATTTTTAGATATTCTTTTCCTGGCACAGCTGGAGGATAATTAGCCGGCCTGATGAGCGGATATTTTTTATCAGATAATATCTTGGCATATTCGCCTTTTTTAGTAATATGGTTACCAGAAGTAAAGGCCTGAATGCCAGCTTCTATCATTTCATTCAAAGTTTTTTCTGTCACGCCTTTGCCATGGGCCAAATTTTCCGCGTTAGCCAAAATTAAATCCGGCTGATATTTTTTTATAAGCTCTGGTAAAACTTTTTTCACAGCCTCGCGGCCGAGTTTGGCCACAATATCGCCAAAAAAAAGAATGGTCATATTCTTTATCGCGCGTATTCTATCACGCGAGTTTCCCTAATCACATTAACTTTAATTTCACCTGGATATTTTAATTCAGTCTCAATTTTATTGGCAATTTCGCGCGCTAATTTTTTCGCGTTATAATCATCAATCTTTTCCGGTGAAACAAACACGCGCACTTCCCTGCCTGCCTGAATGGCATAAGCTTTTTCCACGCCTTCAAAAGATTTGGCTGTGTCTTCTAATTCACCCAACCGTTGGATATAGTTTTCATAAGTATATTTTCTAGCTCCTAAACGAGCGCCAGAAATTGCGTCAGCCACTTTGCCAATAGCACCCAATAATGTTTCCGGCCGGTCGCTATGGTGTTCAACAGCTACTTTGGCAATTTCTTCGCTTAAGCCGTATTTTTTCAAAATATTATAACCAATTTCAGGATGAGTGCCTTCCACTTCATGATCAACAGCCTTGCCAATATCATGCAGGAGTCCTGCTTTTTTAGCTAAAGCAGGGTTGGCGCCTAATTCCTCTGCCAAAAGCGCGGATAAATTAGCCACTTCAATGGAATGCTGTAAAACATTTTGGCCATAAGAAGTGCGGTATTTTAAACGGCCTAAGATTTGAACTAATTTTGGATCAAGCCCTGCTACGCCGACTTCGTAAGCGGCGTTTTCGCCAGCTTTTTTAATTTCCAGGGCCAATTCTTTTTTTGACTGTTCAATAGTTTCTTCAATCCGGCCAGGATGAATCCGTCCATCAGCCACTAATTTTTCCAAAGTCATCTTAGCCACCTGGCGTCTGATGGGTGAAAAACCAGAAATAATAATCGCGCCTGGTGTGTCATCAACAATAATTTCCACGCCCAACATATTTTCCAATGTCTTGATATTGCGGCCTTCGCGACCAATAATTCTGCCTTTCATTTCATCTGTCGGGATAGACACGGTGGAACTGGTGGTTTCAGCTGCGTGCGAAGAAGCGCATCTTTCAATTGTTAAAGTTAATAATTCTTTGGCTTTTTTTTCTAACTCTTCCTGAGTCTGATTTTCAATTTTTCTGATGCGCGACAATAATTCTTCTTTCACGCTTCTTTCTGTGTTTTCTAAAAGAATCCGTTCCGCATCCTCTTTGGTTAATTCGGCAATTTTTTGCAACTTTTGCATTTGCTCTTCTTTAACGGCCTCAATTTCCAGTTTAATTTTATCCACACGCTCTGCTTTATCCATGAGCTGCTGTTTTTTATCTTCAAATTCTAAAAGTTTTTGGTCAAACAAAGTTTCTCTTTTTTCCAGACGACTCTGCAAAGCATTAATTTCCCGCCGCTTTTCACTTTCTTCTTTTTTCGCTTCATCAATAATTTTTATGGCCTTGTCTTTGGCCTGAATCAAAAAATCTTTTTGCTTGATTTTAGCGTCTTCCAAAATTCTTTCTGCTTTGGCTTCAGCTGATTCGGCATATTGGCGCGCCAGATAACGGCGAGTTAAATAACCAAGTCCCAAGCCAACGCCCAAGCCGACTAATAAATAAACTAACATAAAAACTCCCTGATTTCCAAAAATATAAAATTTCAAATCAAAGGAGTTGATAAAAAAATTTTAGCAAGTGGTTAACAAAAACTATCTATTAAAAAATTTTAGCGCAGAAAAAATATTTAAATTTTTCAAATCTAATCGCAAAAGTGAACTTAAAACTAATTTTTCCAGAAAGTCAAATGCCATGATAATTTATATTTTAGTTGCTAAATCTCTGCTAAAATTAGCCAAAATAACATCAAACTCTTCTAAATTTTATATTTCAAGAAGTAATTAATTTGTATGAATTAAGTATATCATGAAGAAAAAAAATTGGCAAATTTTAAAAATAAAAGCGGCACATCAGTGTGCCGCCTTAAAATATATTTTTCAATTTTTTATTTTCTAATTATCTTGTCTACTAACCCATATTTTTTCGCTTCGTCAGCAGTCATAAAATAATCGCGGTCAGAATCACACTCTATTTTATCCAATGTCTGATTAGTATGCTCGGCTAAAATTTTATTCAATCTGTCTTTTACTTTTAAAATATGTTCTGCCCGAATTTTCACATCAATGGCCTGGCCTTCTGCTCCGCCCATCACCTGATGCAACAGAATTTCAGAATTTGGCAAAGTCAATCTTTTGCCTTTTGTTCCAGCTGCGAGTAAAACCGCGCCCATGGAAGCAGCCATACCCACGCAAATAGTGGAAACATCGCACTTCACATATTGCATAGTATCGTAAATCGCAAAACCGGCCGTAACAGAACCGCCCGGGGTATTGATATATAATTTAATATCTTTTTTAGCATCTTCAGATTCTAAAAAAAGCAACTGAGCAATTACGGTATTAGCCACAATATCGTCTATAACCGCTCCCAAAAAAATTATGCGGTCCTTAAGCAGGCGGGAATAAATATCATACGCTCGCTCGCCAAAATTGGTTTTTTCAATGACAGTAGGAATGAGGTTCATATTATTATATGATATAGTTAAAATAATTAGCAGTCAAGTCACTTGAGAAATTCTTTCCACCTTCCACCCCCCTGTTTCTGATTTCACGATTTTACCAGCCACTTTAAACCCGGCTGCTTTTTTATGTCCGCCACCACCAAAATTTTTGGCAATCGCGGCCACATCAACATCATTTCTTGTGGTGCGCAAACTGCCTTTAACAAAACCCAACTCATGCTCTTTCAAAATCAAAGTTCCTTTGACATCATTTAATAAACTCAAATAATTATCCAGGCCTTCTAAATCATCTTCCACAGCGCGGATTTCTTCCAAATCATCTAAAAAAATAGCAGTGGTGGCTAATTCGGTTTCTGTGTCAATCTGCAAACGCGCTAAGGCCCTGCCATATAATTTTAAACTTTTAAACGAGGGGGTGGTATAAATATTTTCTAACACAGAATTTATTTTAGCGCCTGATTTAATCAGCTCGCTCACTGATTTAACAGTTGCATGGCTGGTATTATTATGAATAAAAAAATTAGTGTCTGTTAAAATGCCTGTAAGCAAACAAGTGGCTATTCCCGATTCAATCAAAAAATCCAGTGCACTAAAAAAATGATATAAAATTTCTGAAGTGGAAGAAATTTCTGGCATCACCAAATTGATCACGCCAAAATTGTCATTGGAAAAATGATGATCAATATTTATGGCTAAAACGTCCTTTAATTTATCTTCATAATTTTTTAAACCGCTCCTCATAAAATCACCACAATCTAAAAATATAATCAGATCAAATTTTTCTCCTCTGAAATTATTAAAATCAGTTTCAATTTGGTTAAAATGCGGCAAAAATTTAAAGCCAGCCGGCAAAACATCATTAACTAACATGACTGATTTTTTATTTTGCCCAACCAAAAATTTATAAAAAGCCAAAATCGCACCTAAAGAATCGCCGTCTGGTCTGATATGCGAAACTAACAAAATATTTTCTGCTTTTTTTATGGCAGAAAAAATATTTTGGGAAATGTATGGATTGATAATTGGCATAAAATAATTTTTCAGTAAATATGGTTTTAGAAATTAAAAATTAAAAATTATAATTTTTTATTATTTCCTCCACTTCCCCTGCTTTCTCTTCTGTATCATCAATTAAAAACATCAGTCTGGGAATTCTTCTGATTTTAAGATTGCTGTTTAAAAATTTGACTAGATTTTGTTTGTTTTGAATTAAAACAGAAATTGCCTCTGATGATTTTTCAAATGGCAAAACAGACAGCCAAACGCGCGCCTCGGCCAAGCCAGCATCAATTTTCACATGAGTAATTGTAATTAAAAAATCAGGAGGAAATTCCATTTCTCTGGCCACAAATTCCGCAATCAAGCGCTGGAATTCTTTGTTGAGTTTATCTGTGCGAGGGATAGGCATATTTTTACCGCTGTCATTCCCGCGCAAGTGGGAATCTCATGGAATTATTGGAAACACTGGGATCCCCGTTCCATTTGCCACCGGCAAATTGGAACTCGCGGGGATGACAAACTAATCATTTAAAAAATAATTTCTTCACATTTTCTGTGGTCTGTCTGCACACTTCTTCGTAACTTACTCCTTTCAATTCCGCGACTTTAAGCGCCACAAATTCCACATTTTGTGGCGTATTTTTTTCTCCCCTGTACGGCTCTGGTGTCAGCCAAGGCGCGTCTGTTTCCACCAAAATCCTTTCCAAAGGAATCATCTTAACAACCTGGCGCAAATTGTCAACTGATTTATTTTTAAAAGTAATGATGCCAGTCAAACCTATATAAAAACCAAAGTCAACAAATTTTTGCGCGATTTCCAGACTGGCATCAAAACAATGGACAACACCTTTTACAATATTGTCATTCCCGCGCAAACGGGAATCCCGTGTTTTATTATTTAGTCTCTGAGATCCCCGCTTTCGCGAGAATGACACAAGAAGAGAAATAACTTCTAATATATCCAAATATGCATCATCAGGATTTTCTTTAGAACCGCGCGCGTGCAAAACTACAGGCAAATTATTTTTTTGAGCAAAATTTAATTGCTTAACAAATTCTTCTCTCTGTGTTCTTTTAATATTGTCAATTGTTTTAATGTTTTTATATTTTAATGATTTTATGTCTTCCGCGTTTTTGTAATAATAATCCAAACCAATTTCTCCAACCGCCACAATTTTAGACGCGCCTCGGCGCATCTCTACATCTATTAATTCCTGAAACTTTTCTTGTTCAAACTCGCCTTCTCCTTCAGTTGGATGAATTCCAATGGAAGCATAAATATTTTTATCAGGATATTCATTGGCAATCGCAACAGCACGCTTTGAACTTTCATAATCCGCGCCAATATTAATAAGGCCGATTCCTTTTTCCAAACAATCGGCAATTATTTCTTGATAATTATTTTCAAAATCAGAAAAATTAAGATGACAATGGGAATCAAAGAGCATAAATTAAAAATTTAAATAGCTTCTTGCTTGCCTGACGAGCTCTGGTAAAAGCGGCAAAAGGACTTTGCCAACAGAAATAAGATACTTGGCCACACTGGAGGCGTCTACGGCCGGAATAATAAAATTGGCAAAAGGAAATTTGCCAATCATAATTAAAACCACGCCCAAAACTAAAGAGCCCTCAAGAAATCCTGAAACCGCGCCAGCCAGACGATTGATAGTTTTTAAAAAAGGAATCACAGCAATAATATTGAAAATTTTATTAATCAGCCAAAAAATCAAGCCGACCAAACGGTTAACAATGATAAAAATCAAAAGAAATCCTACAATTTTGGCCAGATTCTGATTGCCCATAAAAATCGGGCTGATTAAATCAGCAGCTGTTTCAAAATAGTTGCCAGCTACAAGTACGCCGGCAATGGTGCCAACTAACGCGCCAAGCGTGTGAATCAGTCCAAACCAAAATCCAGAAAAGGTAAAGAAGAAAAGAATAAGAATGAGAATGAGATCAAGAATAGTCATAATGTTTTTGTCATCCCGAACTTGATTCGGGATCCAGAAAATTAAAATTATAATGATTTAATAATTTTTGTAAGCATGTTTTCTGAATCCTGGTTCAAATTGCCATTGGCAATTTTGAACTCATCAGGATGACAAAAAAATAATTATAATGACAAAAATTTATAATCTTGGAAATAGTATTTCTCCTTTAATGATTTTTTCAGCACTAAATTGAGTAATAATTTTTTCAGCAGTGCATGGCATAAATGGTTGAAGCAAAACTGCCACATTTAAAATATCTTGTGCAATTGGTTCTAAAATATTTTTTAATTTTTCAGTATCTTTAATTTTCCATGGTTCTGTTTTAGTAATGGTTTCATCGCAAGCACGGAGTTTTTGCCAAAGAATTTTTAAAGCTTCATTGAATTTGTATTGCGACATTTTCTCGGCAAATAATTTAAAATCGAATTTATCTAAAAAACTACTGGATTCCCGCTTGCGCGGGAATGACAATAAAAATTTAGGATGACATCCCATATCTAACTCATTCTTTTCAATCAAATTAGCAACGCGCGAAACCAAATTGCCAAGACCGTTGGCCAAGTCAGATGTATATGCTTCTTTAAATTTTTCTTCAGTATAATCCCCATCTTCAAAAGGAGAAACTTTTGCCAATAAATAATAACGGACAGCGTCAGTGCCGTATTTCTCCACTAACTCAAACGGATTAACCGCATTGCCTAAACTTTTGCTCATTTTTTCACCATTCACATTAATAAAGCCATGAATCAAAATTTGTTTTGAAGACGCGATGCCAGCTGACATAAGCATTGCCTGCCACATTGCTGACTGCTGGCGCAAATTATCTTTGCCAGCGATTTGAAATCCTGGCCACCATTCTTTCCATTTTGGATCATCAGGCCAACCAATGGCAGAAATATAATTTACTAAAGCGTCAAACCAAACATACATAACTTGTTTGTCATCACCTGGCACTGGCACACCCCAAGGCATTTTGGCTTTAAGCCGCGAAATACTAAAATCTTCCAAGCCAGCTGCAACAAACTTTTTGATTTCATTTAATCTGTGCGCCGGCAAGACAAAATCAGGATTTTTTTCATACAATTCCAAAAGCTGTTTTTGATATTTTGAAAAACAGAAAAAATAATTTTCCTCGTCAATCAATTCTAATTCCAAATTAGGATGAATTGGGCATTTGCCATTAACAAGTTCTGATTCTGTTTTTTCCAACTCACAACCAACACAATATTTTATCTTGTAATTTTTTTTATAAATATTACCAACCTTTTCACATTTTTGCCAAAAAGCTTTGGCCGCTTCTTCGTGAAAATCAGCGGTAGTGCGAATGAAAAAATTATAGCTCAAATTTAGAGCTTTTTTTAAATCATCAAATTTGGCTGCGTATTCGTCGCAATATTCTTGCGGATCTTTTTTTTCTTCCAAAGCTTTGCGGTAAATTTTTAAACCGTGCTCATCTGTACCAGTATTGAAAAAAACTTCGTCACCATTTAAACGATGCCAGCGGGCAATCACATCAGCCTGCACAATTTCCAAAGCATGACCGATATGCGGATCGGCGTTAACATATGGCAAAGTTGTGGTAATGTAAAATTTATTTGACATAAAAACAGAAGTTTTGTAGAGTTATTTTAAACACATCTTTAGAATTTCCCAATTGGGGATCCTTTTTTATTTTCTATCCAACCACAATCACAAACTCGCCTTTGGGTTCATTATCTTTAAATTCATTTTTTAATTCTTTTAAAATTTCTTCTGCCGTGCCGCGGTAAATGGTTTCAAATTTTTTAGTCAGTTCGCGGCAGACAACAAGGTATTTTTGTCCTTTGTCATCCCTTCTCTTTTTTCTGTCATCCTCGCGAAAGCGAGGATCCCATGGATACAATCCTGGCTCATTTTCGTTATCGCCGGGATTCCCGTTTTCGCGGGAATGACAATATTTTTTATTTAATTGTTCCAAACATTTCATTATTCGGTGGCATGATTCATAAAAAACTACTGTTTCTTTTGCTGCTAAAACCTCGCACAGAAAAGTTTCTCTGCCTTTTTTATGTGGCACAAAGCCTTTGAAAATAAATTTATCCGTGGGCAAGCCAGAAATAGATAATGCAGTGATTAAAGCGCAAGCGCCAGGAATCGGCACAATTTGTAAGGGCAATTCATGAATTGCCCCTACCAAAAAATTTATCAATTTATTGCCAGGATCAGAAATGCCAGGTGTACCAGCGTCAGTCACCAAAGCAACCTGGTTATTTTTTATCAATTCAATAATTTCCTGAATTTTTCTTTCATTAGAATGATGATGATAAACCACTAATTTTTTATTTTCTATTTTATAATGGTCTAATAATTTTCTTGTCACGCGCGTGTCTTCGCATAAAATATAATCCGCTTCTTTTAAAACGCGGAGCACGCGCAGAGTAATATCTTCTAAATTACCAATAGGTGTGGCAATAATGTATAACATAAATTTTTATTTTTTTTCTTCGTCAATTCCAGCTAAAAAATCTCTGGCAATCACTTCAATAATAACAGCCACTGGCACAGCCAAAAGCGCTCCAATCATGCCGCCGAGAGATCCGCCAATCAAAATCGCGACCATAACCACGACTGCGTCAAGCCCCACTGACTTTTGCATTACTTTTGGCACTAAAACGCTATTTTCCAATTGCTGGACAATAAAATAAACAAGAGCGACTAATAAAACTTTGGTAAAAGAATCAGAAAAAGCAATGAACACGCCTGGCACCGCGCCGATAAATGGCCCGATATAGGGAATAATTTCTGTCAAAGCGGCCACAATACCCAAAAGCAAAGCGTATTTAACACCCAAAATTGTCAGGCCCAAATAGACTGCCAAACCAACAATCAAACACAAAATTATCTGGCCGCGCAACCACCAGCCCAGTTTATTTTGAATTTTATCCACTAAATCAATAATCTTTCCCCGATATATTTTTGGCAAAAAATATTTAAAATAATATTTAATGCCGTCATCTTGTACCACAAGATAAAAAACAATCACCAAAACAGAAACAAAAGAAATTAAACCGCCGAATAACCCTGTCAAGGTAGTAAAAACGCCACTCGTGGCTTGTGCCAAATTAGAACTTAAACCTGTCAGAGCTTCTGGCAAAGTAGCTGGCACAGAGCTGGATCTATCGCTTAATTTATTAAAACCCAAAGCTATTTTTTCATAATAATCAGGCAAATTTTTCGCCAATTGTCCGATTTGTTCTGACATAGGCGGAATTAAAAGCACAATCACTAAACTAAAGATAGCCAAGATAATTAGATAAATCAAAAGAATGGACACGGAACGCGGGATTTTATATTTCTGCAAATAATCCACAAATGGATCAAGAGCCGCGGCCACAACGATTGAGACAAAAACTATGGCCACCACATCGCGAATCACATAAAGCACAGCCAGAGATAAAAGCACGACAAAAACGCGGAAGATTGAAAGATAAGAAACTGGGTTTTGAGCAGGGGAAGGCATATTTAAAAACTCAAAATTCAAAAGCCAAAATTCAAAATTATTGAAATTTTAGACTTTAAATTTTATAATTATATTTTTAAAAATTTCTTAAATTCTTTTTCATTCTTATACGGCCCGATTAAGGCCAAATTCATTTTTTGGGTTTGAAAAATATTTCTGGCCGAGGCATCAATCTGTTTTTTTGTCACTTTCATAATTTCCGCAATTTTTTGTTCTGGCGTTTTTAATTTTCCAACCAAAAGCTCTTGCCTTCCATACCAATCAGCCACGCTGGAACAATCTTCCATTTCCAAAATCAGATGGCCTTTTAAAAATTCCCGGGCTTTTTTTAATTCTTCCTCTTTAATACCATTATTTTTTATAATTCTTAACTCATCTAAAATTAAATTGATAGCTTTATAAATTCTATTTTTATCAAGACCGGCGGCCACACTGAAAATTCCAGTATCTTGTGCTCCTTCATGCACGGCTCTGATATAATAACAAAGTCCTTGCCGTTCGCGAATATTTATAAAAAGACGAGAACTCATAGAACCGCCCAAGATAACCGATAACAGTTGAGTAGCCATTAAATCTTTGGCTGTTAATTTTGGCCCGATAAAACCAAGCGATAAATGCACTTGCTCTGTTTTTTTGTAATGTAATTTTAATTGCGGTTTTTTTTGAAAAGGAATAAATTTTTTAAACTGATTTTTTTGATTTATTCTATCAGAGATGCCAAAATATTTTTCAATCATTTCTCGCGCGCTTTTGTTTTTAATATTGCCAGCCAGGCTAATCACACAATTTTTAGGCGTGTAATGTTTCTGAAGATACTGCACCATTTTCCCACGCGTGGTATTCTGCACTGTTTTTTTAGAGCCGGCAATATCGCGGCCAAGCGTATTGCCTTTAAAAACCATTTCTTCAAGCAAAGATTCTACGCGGCGCGTGGGCGTATCTTCATACATATTTATTTCTTCAATAATCGTGCCTTTTTCCCGTTTCAATTCTTCAGCTTCAAATTTAGAATTTTGAAGCATATCAGAAAGCATGTCCAAGGCCAAAGCCAAATGTTCGCCATTAACTTTAATCCAATAGCCAGTGTGATCTTTTGAGGTAAAAGCATTAAACTGCGCGCCTACTTGATCCAATTCTTTTGATAAAGCCAGCGTGTTTGGCCGGCGAGTTGTGCCTTTGAACATCATATGTTCTAAAAAATGCGAGATGCCGGCAATATCGTCTGTTTCATAGCGCGAGCCCACGCCAAACAAAATCAGAACAGTTACTGCCTTGGTTTCTTTTTGCGGCGACAAAATCACGCGCGTGCCGTTTTTTAAAATGTATTTTTGCATAAAAAAATATAAGCCTTACATTTCCAACTTCTCTTTTAACCAATTAGGCAATTGGGAAATATTAATCCTCTCCTGCTTCATCGTATCTCTATCGCGCACAGTCACTTTTTTATCCTCCAGACTTTCAAAATCAACTGTCACGCAGTATGGCGTGCCAATTTCATCTTGGGCATAATATCTTTTGCCAATATTGCCGCGGTCATCAAAAACAACTGAAAAATCTTTTTTTAATCCACGATAAATTTCCTTTGCCAAAGAAACCAATTCTGGTTTATTGCGAAGCAAAGGAAATACTGCGACTTTATACGGCGCAATTTTAGGATTTAGTTTTAGCACAACTCTATCAGTTTCTTCAGTATAAGCGTCAAGCATTAAAAAAAGAAAAGTACGATCAACACCACCTGAAGTTTCCACAATATTGGGCACAAATTTTTCTCCTGTTTCAGAATCAGTATAACTCAAATCTTGACCAGAAAATTTACTATGACCGGATAAATCCCAATCCCCGCGCCAATGAATGCCTTCCATCTCTTTGCCAACTGGCGAAGGCTTGTATTCAATGTCAAAAGCTTTTTTCGCATAATGAGCTAATTTTTCATGCTGGTAAAATCCCAAATTTTCCGGATATGTAAAAATTGATTTAAACCAACTCATTCTTTCCTGTTTCCAATACTCAAACCATTTCTCCATCTCGTTTGGATGGCAGAACCATTGCAAATCCCATTGCTCAAATTCGCGTTGGCGGTATAAAAAATTTCCAGGTGTTACTTCATTGCGGAAAGCTTTGCCAATCTGGCAAATGCCAAAAGGAATTTTCAAACGCGCTGTATCAAGCACATTTTTATAATCCAAATAAATTGTCTGACAGGCTTCGCCGCGCAGATAGCTTCTGGTTTTTTCGCCTTCAATCACGCCAAGTTCAGTTGGCACTAAAATATTAAACTGCTTGGGTTCTGTCAGCTGGCCACCGCAATCAGGACATTGATTTTTGTTTTCTAGATCATCAGCTTTAAAGCGGTGATGACATTTCTTACATTCAACAAGAGGATCAACAAAACTTTTAAGGTGCCCGCTTGCTTCCCAAACTTTTGGATTAGTAATAATCGCGCCGTCAATACCAACAATATTTTCATGGCTCTTAGTCATCCAACGCCACCATAATTGTTTTAAATTATTTTTCATCTCCACCCCTAATTGACCAAAATCATAAAATCCTTGCAAACCTCCATAAATTTCCGAGGACTGAAAAACAAACCCGCGCCTTTTGCAAAGCGAAACAATTTTTTCTATACTATCCGCCGATGAGGCGGGCTTATCATTGCTTTTGTTTTGGTTCATAAATAATTTAATTTTATAACAATAATAATGTTTTGGCAAATAAAAAAGTCCGGGAGCGCAATCCTGAACCAATTAAACAGATTTACACTCACTTGGCTTTCTCTATTTTTATCTCGTCTAAACTATTTAAAACAATTTTATCGCGGCGGCTGACTTTCTTGGCTAAAATTAATTTAGCAATTTCGTTTTCAATTTTGTCCTGAATGACACGACGCAAAGGCCTGGCGCCTAAAGATTCGTCAAAGCCAGCTTTGGCAATTTGTTCAATCGCTTCTTCTTTACATTCCAAAACAATTCCTTTGTCAGCCAAAACTTTGTTTAATTTATCAAGCAGTAATTTAGTAATGGCTACGACCTCGCTCATAGAAAGCGGTTTAAAAACTATTATTCCGTCAAAACGATTTAAAAGTTCAAGCCTAAAATATTCGCTTAATTTATTTTCCACCAGTTCTTGTTTGATGTCGGCTATGGTTTGGCCTGCTTTGAGCCCGTTTTGAATTAAATCAGTGCCGGCATTGGAAGTGGCAATAATAATCGTATTGGTAAAATCAACTGTTTCTCCGTTAGCGTCTGTCAGCCGGCCGTCTTCCATTACTTGCAAAAAAAGATTATGTGCTTCGGTCACGGCTTTTTCAAACTCATCCAATAGCACTAAAGCGAATGGCTTGTCTTTAACCTGACTTGTAAGATAACCGCCCGCTTGCGCGCCAGCAAAACCAATAAGTTTATTAACCGCGTCAGCTCCACCATATTCTGACATATCAAGGCGGATAAAATGTTCCAGGCCGCCAAAATAAATTTCAGATAAAACACGCGCCACTTCTGTCTTGCCGACCCCAGTTGGGCCTAAAAATAAAAACGAAGCAATAGGCCTTTTGCCCTGGACTAAATTAGCGCGCGCTCTTCTTAATGCCTCGGCTACGGCAGATACTGCCTCAACTTGATCAATAATTCTAAAATGGATTTCTTGTTCCAAATTTAATAATTTATCAGATTCAGTTTCTGTAACTTTGGTTAAAGGTATTTTAACATTTTTAGAAATCACTGCGGCCACATCTTCGGCTGTAACCAAAGCATTGTGGCCTTTGGTTTGCAAGACAAAAGAAGCTGTTTGTTCTAAAGCAGTGATCGCTTTCACAGGCAAAAATTGATTATGAACGTATTTAGTGGTCAATTCCACTGCCTTATCCAAAGCCTGATAAGAAAAAAATATCTGGTATTTATGTTCCAAATAAGGAGTTTTGGTTTCTAAAATGCGAATCGCGGCGTCAGATTCTGGCTCATTAACATTAACCACGGCCAAAAGCTGGCCTAATAAAGAATTTTTAAGATAAGCATTGTATTTTTCTTTGTCAGCAATGGCAATCATTAAAAAATATCTCTTTTCTAATTCTTCAGCTAAAACCTGGGCCAAATCCAAACTGGCTGATGATTCAGTGTCAAGTCCGATCAAAGCCTCAATATTATCAATGACTAAAATAATATTGCCAGCCCGGCGCACTTCTTTTAAAATCGCGAGCAACCGCGCTTCAATCGCGCCAGGCGCATCAGCGCCAGCAATTAAAGCAGACACTGATAATTTGACCAATCTTTTGTCTTGAAATAAAATTGGCACTTCTTCGGCTGCCATAAGTTCAGCCAAACTTTCAGTGACAAAAGATTTGCCCACACCCCGCTCGCCTACTAAAACCACACCATCTTTGCCAGCGTTAAAACAATTAAACAAGGCAACTAATTCCTGTTCTTTGCCAACTGTTGGTTCAAGATGGCCAGAACGCGCCAATTGAGTTAAATCTTCTGAAAACTGGTCTAAAAAAGGCGAAACAGCCGCGGTATAGGAACGATTAACTTCATGCTTTGGTTTGGTAGCTGCCCGGCTTTGCAAATTATGCCAATGCTTGGCAATTCTTTGCTGGATTCTTTTCCAGGCCACTACCTGCCTCATTTTATTCTCATCTATTCCAAAATCAATTAAAAGATCTTTGACTTGTCCCTCTTCAAAATTTAAAGCTACTAAAATTTCTTCCAAAGCTACGAATTCGCGCCTGGTTAAACATGCTTCCAGATAAGATTGTAAAAATAACTTTGTCGCGCTTAAAGACACGCCGCTGCCTTTTTCCAAATTAACAAAAATCCTTTCCAAGTGCACGCGGATTTGACTTACATCCAAATTTAGGCGAAATAAATAATTTTGCGTTTGTTTTTTTTCAAGCAATTGATAAAAAATATGAGCCGGCGCCAAAAAACAACCCTGTTTTTCCGCCAGTAAAAAACTGTGCTCAATTAAATCAAGAGACTCATAATCAAAAGCGCGGCTGACATTGGCTTTTTTTAATAATTTATTTTTTTCTGACCAAACATCCTGGCTGATTTTTACTGATTTTTTCAGATCATCCAAGTTTAATTTAATAACTGTTTCAGCAGAAACTTTAGCGCCAAAAATACGATAAGCAAGGTATAAAGCTACAAGCGCGGTTAGCCAAAATATTTGCATTAAAATATTTTTTCGCGCGAAAAAAGTAAAAACATCTCCGCCATTAACAATAAACTTATAACAAAAAAATAAAACGCTTAACCAGACAATTAAAACAAAAATAAAAAGCAAGGCGTCAATTATCTTTTTGATCAATTTTAAAACACGCGCGTGATAAATATGTGGGCGAGTCATTGTTTTCTGCCAATAAAAAAAATGGTTGGCAAATGACAGAGCCATGCGCTGTCCCAGGCAAACCGGGCAATGAATGTCTTTTTCTTGGCAAGAGTCGCAAATAATAAATTGCATAAAAAAATTAATAACTTTTTACAATCATAAAAATAATAAAAGGCGGCAGGAAAAAATAAAATAAAAAAATCAGCAAATACCAAGCTGACCACAAACAAAAAATAATAAATTTAAAAGGCAGTAAAACCAGACGCATCATAAAACTGATTATTCTGCTCCAGACATCGTAATAGCCATACATTGGCACAAACATATTTTTTAACCACAAAACCAAAGCGGTGCGGCGGCCTGCTTCTTTAATATCTTTAACCAATGCCAACCATCTTATTTTTAGTCCACGCGAATACCACCAGACAGGAAAATTAAGCACGTCCAAAATCAGGTCATTAAACAAGAATTTAATAGTGCCGGTGAAAATATTATCTGAATTCATAAAAATTTGCAGTATTCTTGAATTAGTTCGAACGCATTTCGCCGCCTGCGGCGGCGAGGAAAAGCCCCCGCGAAATTCTGAAAATGCGGCGGAGCCGCGCCGATGACAATTTTAAGTTTTTCTTTTGGCGGCAAATTCTTTCAAATAATTTTTAACTCGTCCAATAAATAAATCAATCA
>Ga0210057_1001820_pt1 | contig 31647 bp, 28 predicted proteins | sample CryGeyCG2114_010_2_FD_183968 | JGI IMG/M metagenome (GOLD analysis project Ga0210057, IMG submission 183968) | Groundwater microbial communities from aquifer - Crystal Geyser CG10_big_fil_rev_8/21/14_0.10 (SPAdes) (version 2) | ecosystem: Environmental > Aquatic > Deep subsurface > Groundwater ...
AGACGAAGCGGAGATGGAAAGCATTTTAGCCGACCAGAAAGAAATTCAGGAAAAAATAAACCAAGGGATGGAAATAACCGCCGAAGAACAAATCCGCCTATTCGAAGACCCCTATTTTAAACCAACTCAGTTGACCGGCCGCTATCTCAAAGAAGCCCAATTGATTCAGGACCAACAGACCTATCAGTGGCAAGTCAGCCTTCGATTTGACGACCAAGGCAGTCAGATTTTTGAAGAATTAACCAGAAAGAATGTTGGTCAACCATTGGCGATTTATTTGGACGAAGCGCCGATTAGCGCGCCGGTCGTTCAAGAGGCCATTTCCGGCGGCAAGGCCCAAATTACCGGCGATTTCACATTGACCGAAGCCAAAGAATTGGTCCAGCGGCTTAATGCCGGCGCTCTGCCGGTGCCGATAAAATTAATTAGTCAGCAGACCGTCGGAGCCAGCCTGGGCCGTCTTTCTTTGGAACAGTCCTTAAAAGCGGCTGTTTGGGGATTTATCGCCGTTTTAATTTTTATTATTTTTTATTATCGTTTGCCCGGCCTGCTGGCCGGTTTGGCTCTTTTAATCTATATCGCTTTGGTCTTGGCTGTTTTTAAATTAATTCCGGTTACCTTGACTTTGGCCGGTATTGCCGGTTTTATTCTGTCAATCGGCATGGCCGTTGACGCCAATATTCTCATTTTTGAGAGATTTAAAGAGGAGTTTAAATCAGGCAAAAGTTTGGGCGGCAGTATTAACGAAGGATTTAATCGGGCTTGGCCGGCGATTCGCGACGGCAATCTTTCGACAATCATCACTTGTCTTATTTTATACATTTTCGCGACCGGCTTGGTTAAGGGGTTTGCTTTGACCTTGGGCATTGGCGTTTTGATGAGCATGTTTTCAGCGATTATTGTCACGAAAAGTTTTTTAAGATGGTTTGCCGGCGGTCGGCTGGAAAATTGGCCATCGCTCTGGAAATAAATAGGAGCTTAGGAGCTAACTTAGGAGCTTTGCTCCTTAATCTTTGAGGAGCAAAGCTCCTAAGTTAGAGCTCCTAAGTTACCTAAGTTACATGCAAATAGTTCAGCGTCGTAAAATATATTTCTCTATTTCTATCTTGCTGGTTTTAGCCAGCTTAGTCAGCTTGTTAATTTGGAAGTTAAATCTGGGCATTGATTTTACCGGCGGAACTTTGATGGAGATAGAGTTTAAAGAAACCCGGCTGACTCATCAGGAAGTTAAGGAGAAATTGGCTGAATTGGCCTTGGGACAAATTAATCTTCAGTCAACCGATGGGCCAGGTCTGATTCTGCGCTTAAAAGACATTGACGAGGAAACTCATCAAAAGATTTTAGAAAAGCTCGGTTGGGAAAAAATTGATGAAAAAAGATTTGAATCGGTCGGCTCCTTAATTGGCCAAGAGCTAAAAAAGAAAGCCGCTTGGGCCGTATTTTTGGCTTTGGCGGCCATCATTCTCTATATTGCCTGGGCCTTTCGGAAAATCGCCAAGCCGGTTGCTTCTTGGCAATACGGCTTGGTGGCCATTATCGCCTTATTCCATGACATCTTGATTACCTTGGGAGTTTTTTCAGTTCTGGGCTACTATCAGAACGTTGAAATCGGTTTGCCTTTAGTGGCCGCTTTTTTGACTATTCTTGGTTATTCGGTTAATAACAGCATTGTTATCTTTGACCGTTCTCGGGAAAATATTCTGAAAGTTAGTTGGACCGATTTTGAAGAAGTCATTAATCAAAGCGTTAATCAAAGCTTAACTCGCTGTTTCAATACGGCCCTAACCACTCTTTTCGTTCTTTCGGCCATCTTTTTCTTAGGCGGTCCAAGTATTAAATATTTCGCCTTGGCTTTAATTGTCGGTATAATTATCGGCACTTATTCGTCCGTCTTTCTGGTGAGCTCTTTGATTGTCGCCTGGAAGAATTGGGGGAAAAAGTTGACGTCTATATAATAGTGTGTTAAATTAAAGATAAGAGCATGACCAACAAATTATCTTTATTAAGATATGAACAATTGGTTTCTCAAGCGGTTGAAAAAATCAATAATCAACGGACTCGAGAAATCATTAATTTCCGTTTTGGTTTAAATGACGGCCAACGCCAAACCTTGGAAGCGATTGGCCAAAGATACGGAATTACCAGAGAGCGGGTTCGCCAAGTGGAGGATGCCGCTTTTTCTGATTTCAGAAAAAAAACTTTACTTGCTTTGTTTGAACCGGCTTTTAAATCAATCAACAATTTCTTTCATCAAGAAGGGAGTTTGGTTAAAGAAGAGAGATTGCTTGTTTCTTTAACCGGCCAGGAAAATCCTCATCCCAGCCGAGGGGCTCTTTTATTTGTTCTAACCCTGGGCCAGCCGTATCGGCGTTTTGTCGAATCGGATAGATTTTATTCTTTTTGGACTAATTACTTAACTGCCCTTGACAAGGCCGACTGGCTCATCAGTCATTTAGTCAAGGAATTGGAAAGCAAGCAAGAGACAATTTCTTTAGATAACATTCTTCATTTTCTTAAACAAAAAAATTTCTCTTTGACCAAAAACGCTCTCCTTTCTTATATAGACGCAACCAAGCAAATTGGCCAAGACAATTTCGGCAATTTCGGTTTGAACAAATGGTCTCAAGTTAATCCGCGGGGCGTTAAGGACAAGGCCTATATCATTTTCAAGGAAGCCGGCCGGCCTCTGCATTTCAGGGAAGTCGCCGAATTAATCAATCAAAGCAGTTTCAACTCTCCTCTGGCCAGTTTTGGTTTTGCTTCGGCCAAACAGGCGCGTCCGCAAACTGTTCATAACGAATTGATTAAAGACAGCCGTTTTGTTTTAGTCGGCCGAGGAACTTATGCTTTAGGAGAATGGGGCTATCAACCGGGGACGGTTCGTCAACTTTTAATTCAAATATTAGAAAAAAGCGGCTCTTTGACCAAGGAAGAGATTTTAAAACAAGTTTTAAAAAGTCGCTTGGTTAAACCAAATACTGTTCTAATTAATCTGCAAAATCGGGAATATTTTAATCGAGAAAAAACAGGCAAATATACTTTAGCTAAATAAATTACGAGAACCGTTCTCGTACTATGCTTATGCCTACACCTTTGCAGATTATCTTTGCTTTCTTGACGGCGCTTTATCGCATCGGAGGGTTTTTATTATCTCTTTGGTGGATTTATTGCCCGCTGATTCTTTTCTTTTTAGCCAAAGGGCTTTGGCTCAAGGCCGCTCGCCAAAAATTTATTCAAAGGATAGACTGGCTCATTTTAGAAATTAAACCGCCGGCCGAAATCAAGAAAACGCCTCGGGCTATGGAACAATTCTTTGCCGGGCTTCATGGTACTCAAAGAACGCCTAACTGGAAGGAAAGAAATATCGGTGGCGAAGTTCAGGAATGGTTCAGTTTGGAAATGGTCAGTCAGAGCGGCGAAATACATTTTCTTATTCGGCTGCCGAAAATGTACCGAGATTTGGTCGAAGCCCAAATCTATGCTCAATATCCCGAAACGGAAATTGAACAGGTCAGCGATTACGTTCAATCGGTTCCGGTCGACATGGCCAATTCGGATTATGATTTGTGGGGCACAGAATTAGTCCTGACCAAAGAAGACGCTTATCCTATTCGGACTTATACCGCCTTTGAAAAGGATATTCTTTTAGAAGAACAGCGCATTGACCCGGTTGCCTCTTTATTAGAAGTGATGAGCAAATTAAAAGAAGGCGAAAACATTTGGATTCAGACATTGGTTCGGCCGGTTATGAGCGAATGGAGAAAGTCCTGCGAGAAATTAAGAGACAAAATACTCAATCGGGCTGTTGCCCGAGCCCCCGGCGAGTTAAAAAAAGAAGCTCTCGCCTGGAAGGATGAAAGCAGGAACCAGCTTCATTTCTTGTTAGCCGGTCCTTCATCAACCAGTCCGGCTGTGGAAGAAAGGAAAATTAATCCATTAGATTGGATGACTAAATCAGAAAAAGATGTTCTGACCGCTCTGGAAGAAAATATCAACAAGATTGCTTTTGAAATAATAATTAGATTTGTTTATTCGGCGCCGTCCGATATTTTTTCTAAATCCAATGTGTCGGCCGTTATTGGCTGCTATAAACAATTTAGCACGGAAAATCTTAATGGTTTTAAACCGAATAAAAAAGTAACTCCTAAAATTGATTACCGAGTCCAATTAAAAAAGCCGCGAGAAAATTATCGCAAGAGGAAAATATTGGCCGCTTATCGAAAAAGGGAATTTATTCAATATTCCACGGCGATCCCATATCTTAAAACTTTTTTCTTTGAACGTCTGCCGATTCTCAATTGGTTTTTTATCCGCAGCCAGCCATTTGTTTTTAATATTGAAGAACTGGCCACTGTTTATCATTATCCGGGAGAAATGGTCAAAGCGCCTTTGACTCCTAAGGTAGAAGCCAAAAAAGGAGAGCCGCCCATGAGGCTTCCCGTTAAGTAAATGAAGGAGTTTTTTAATTTTTATGGATGAGATTAATCTTTTTGCTAAAACTAATTTCCGTGGCCAGGAGAAAACTTTCGGGATAAAGATACATGATCGGCGGCAGCATATGTATGTAATTGGAAAAACCGGCGTTGGGAAAACAGCTCTCCTGAAGAACATGGCCTTGCAAGATATTGAGGCTGGTCGGGGGATCGGCATTGTTGACCCGCACGGTGAATTTGTTGAAGAGGTCTTGGAAAAGATTCCTTCCCATCGGATTAACGATGTGGTTTATTTCAACCCGGCTGATGCGGAGTATCCGGTTGGTTTTAATATTCTCCAAGCGTCTGACCCAAAATATAAACACTTGGTTGCTTCTGATTTAATGGGGGTGTTTACCAAAATCTGGGCCAATGTCTGGTCGGCCCGCATGGAATATATTTTGAATAATTGCGTTTTAGCTCTTTTAGATACTCCCGGGGCGACTCTCTTGGGCATCTTGAGAATTTTAGTTGATAAAGATTACCGCCAAAAGGTAGTTGATAATGTGAGGGATCCTGTGGTTAGAGCTTTCTGGGTTAATGAATATGCCAGTTGGCGAGACCAGTTCAGAAATGAAGCGATTGCTCCGATTCAAAACAAAGTTGGTCAATTTCTTTCAACTTATTTGATTCGCAATATTGTTGGCCAAAGCAAGAGCACCATTAATATTCCCGAGATAATGAATACTAATAAAATTCTCTTGGTTAACGTGTCTAAAGGAAGAGTCGGCGAAGATAATTCGGCTCTTTTGGGAGCCATGCTTATTACTAAAATTCAGTTGGCGGCTATGGAAAGAGTTAGAATTCCCGAAGAGGAACGAAAAGATTTTTATCTCTATGTTGATGAGTTTCAAAACTTTGCCACCGAATCGTTCGCCGGTATTTTGTCGGAAGCCAGAAAATACCGTCTTAATTTAATCATCGCCCACCAATATGTTGGTCAATTAGTTACTGAAACAACTACCAAGGTCAGGGACGCTGTCTTCGGCAATGTCGGAACTTTGATTACTTTTAGAATTGGCGCGGCCGATGCGGAATTTTTGGAAAAAGAATTTACTCCGGAATTTGTTATCCAAGACTTAGTCAACTTAGAAAATTATAATATCTATTTGCGGCTAATGATTGACGGCGTAACCAGCCGTCCTTTTTCAGCGACTACTTTGCCGCCTACGGCCATCGGCAAGATTACTGGCCAAAGAGATAAAATAATTAAGACTTCTCGGGAAAGACATGCTAATTCGCGAGAAGAGGTTGAGGCAAAAATTGCCAAATGGAGCGGTATGGTCCCGAAAGAAGAGAAAAGATTTGCTAAAAGCGAAGAAGGAAAGAGAAGACCGCCTCTGGCCAGGCATAAAACTATTTGTTGGGCTTGCGGCCAGGAAACGGACGTCAGTTTTAAACCGGATGGGCGAAGACCAATTTATTGTCAAAAATGTTTAGAGAAATTAAGAAAAGGCCAGGAAGTGCCTTTGCGTTTTAAGCAAATAACAGAAAGAAGCGTAAATGAACCAGAGAGGTCCGAACTGAAAGAATTAGGCATAGAGTTTGGAGGTGATTCTGGTTCTAGAACTTCCGATGAAGACAAAACGAAGAAACCGGGGGTAGCTGTTGAAGAGAAAAAAAGAGAGCCCTCGCCAGCTATTTCCCTAAAAGACGCTCTTAAAAAAGAGCCAGTCCCTTTTAGAAGAAAGCGAAAAGAAGTTAATCTTAAGGATTTGAGAAAGACCATAGAAGAAGCGATAAATAAAAAGGAATAGTTAAGAGGAGCTGTCCTGATGATTTGATATCTTTAAACGAGGGCGTAGTCGAAAGGCGCGCCCTTGTCTTGATTAAATCTATGACCAAAACCAAAATCTGCCAGAACTGTCATAAGAAGTTTACCATAGAACCGGAGGATTTTGAGTTTTACAAGAAGATTGAAGTACCCGAACCGACTTTCTGTCCGGAGTGTCGGGCACAGAGAAGATTTGCTTTTTGTAATCTGATGGAGCTTTATAAGCGCAAATGTGATTTTTCTAATAAAGATATTATATCCATTTATCGTTCTGATAGCCCTTTTAAGATTTACCATTCAAAAATCTGGTGGTCCGATAAATGGGACCCAATGGATTATGGAAGAAATTATGATTTCAAACAACCGTTTCTTGAACAGTTTAAACGGTTAATGCTGGATGTTCCCCGGCCGCATAATTTTAATCTCGGCTCGGTTAATTGTGATTATTGCGCCGGCGTATATAATTGTAAAAACTGCTATATGTGCGTTGGCAACAGGTCCGAAGATTGTCTCTATTCATTTGTTGGTTTAAGCAGGAATTGTCTTGATAGTTTTTTTGCCATAGAAAGTGAAAACTGTTACGAGAATATTTTTTGTCATAAAAATTACAATCTTTATTTTAGCCAGTTCACGGATAATTGTATTGACTCTGCCTTTTTATATGATTGTCGCAATTGTCAGAATTGTTTCGCTTGCGTTAATTTACGGAACAAGAAATACCATATCTTTAACAAGCCCTATGCAAAAGAAGAGTATAAAAAAGAGATGGTCAAATATAGCTTTGGCAGTCACAAGAACGTTAAAAAGACAGAGAAGGCTTTTTATCAATTCAGATTAAAGTTTCCGAGAAGATTTGCTCGAGTTCGTCAATCAAGAGAGTCAACCGGTGATAATATTAGCAATGTCAATAATTGCTATTATTGTTTTAATTCGGCTCAAGAAATTGACAAATGTAAATATATTTTTAGCGGCGGATGGCATTTAAAGGACAGTTATGATATTTTTGATGGAGGGACTAATTCGGAGTTATTGTATGAAATTGTTACTTCTGGCAATAATGCGCAAAAAGTGTTTTTTTCAGTAAATGTTACCCAAAACGTTTATAATATTGAATATTCAAACGAATGTTATTCATCCAGCAATCTTTTTGGTTGCGTGGGACTGCGTCATAAAAAATATTGCATTTTGAATAAACAATATACCAAGAAAGATTATGAGGAGTTAGTTCCTAAAATAAAGGAGCATATGAACACTCTGCCTTACCTTGATAGAAAGGGCAGAGCTTACAGATACGGTGAATTCTTTCCGATTGAATTATCGCCTTTTGACTATAACAAGTCAGTCGCCCAAGAGCATTTTTCATTAACCAAGGAACAAGCCCTGAAACAAGGATATAGGTGGTACGATAAGCCCAAGCCAGAACACAAACCAACCGTCAAAGCCAAGGACCTGCCGGACAATATCAAAGACGTAGATGACTCTATTTTAAAAGAAGTAATTGAATGCGAAAATGCGTCTTCCGGCTGTGAAGGAGCCGGTGTTTTTAAAATTATTCCCAACGAATTAAGATTTTATCAAAAACATAATATTTCTCTGCCTCGTCTTTGCCCGGCTTGTAGAATGTGGACAAGGTTAAAGCAAAGGAACCCTCTTAAACTCTGGAAAAGGCAATGTCAATGCGCCGGAGAGAAATCATCAAACGGAGTTTATCAGAATACTGCCGAACATAAACATAAGAACAAACCCTGTCCCAATACCTTCCAAACCACTTATGCTCCGGACAGGCCAGAGATTGTTTATTGCGAGAAATGCTATCAGAAGGAAGCGGAGTGAAGCCGTTGATTGTTATGTATTTCAATGTATAATAAAAGATAGCATCAGCTATCTTTTATTATTTTATGCCTAGGGAAAAAATTCGTAAAATCAAATATGCGCCGCCGCCAGCCGAGTTGCCGGTTTATGGAAGAGTGGACGCTAAAGAATGTTCTTTTTTTGGCCGGACTAATTACGAAGCCGCTTTAGAAGAAAAAAAGTTTATTTTTGGCATCAAAAGAAGCGATAGGCGAAGGCATGTTTATGTCGTTGGCAAAAGCGGCGTGGGTAAAAGCAAGCTTTTAGAACTGCTGATCCGTCAGGATATTGCTCATGGTCATGGTGTTTGTTTAATAGACCCGCACGGAGATTTAATTGAGAATATTTTAGATTTTATACCTCAGGGAAGAATAGACGATGTTGTGTTAATTGACCCTTCGGATATAGAATTTCCAGTTTCTTTTAATCCTCTTTTAAATGTTGGGCCTGAATTGAAGCATCAGGTTACTCAAGGCCTGCTTGAGGTTTTGGAAAAACAATTCGGCGCTAACTGGACGCCTCGTTTAGAATACGTTTTCAGGTTCACTTGTTTGGCGCTGCTTGATTATCCGGAAGCAACTATGCGAGGGATGATTTCTATGTTGACTGATAGAAATTATCGTCAGAAAGTAATTGACTATATCGAAGATGATATGGTTAAAAGATTCTGGGCCGTTGAATTTGCCGATTGGTCAGAAAAGTTTGATACAGAAGCAATTATTCCCTTGGTTAATAAGTTAAGTCAATTTCTCTCCAATCCTTTGTTGCGCAATATTTTCGGCCAAAAGGAAAATAAGGTTGACTTGGAACGGATTATGAATGAAAAGAAGATTCTTTTAATTTCTTTATCCAAGGGAAAATTAGGCGAGGAAAACAGCAGTTTTTTTGGTTCAATGTTTGTGACCAAGCTTTATCAGGCCGGTATGGCTCGGGCCTCAATGAAAGAAGAAGAAAGAGAGGATTTTTATCTTTACGTGGACGAGTTCCATAATTTAATTACGACCACTTTTGAAAATTTATTTACTGAATCAAGAAAATACGGACTTTCTATTGCGGTAGCTCATCAATATATGTTTCAACTTCTGCCGGAAGTTTTAGCCACTGTTTTAGGCAATATTGGGACAATTATTGTCTTTCGGGTTGGCGGCGATGACGCCGCCAAATTAGTCGCTGAAATGACGCCGGTTTTCCAAGCCGAAGACATGATTAATTTGGGCACTCGGGAATTTTATATTAAAATGACCATTGACGGCGAGAGCTTTGACCCTTTTTCGGCTGAAACTCTTAAGGTTTTATTAGCGACCCATGCTTCTTGCAAAAAAGAGATTATAGAGCAGAGTAGGAAAAAGTATGCTTTTCCACTGGGAGAGGTAAAAAAGAAATTAGAAGAGGAAGAAAGATTTAAAAAAGAAACAAAAGAAAAAAATGGAAAAGCCGAGAAAAAGACAGAAGGGGAAAGAGAGAAAGAAGACAAGGAGCCGGAACCGTTGGTCTAAAAAAAAGATTCAAACGCTGTGGAAAAATAAAGGGAATAAATCTTATTGGAAAGGGGGTGAAAAAAAATTAAATTAGATAAAAAAGCTTTTGCCTTGGCCGGCGGTATTATTTGGGGGGCAGCTATTTTTGCAATAACTCTTTGGGTCCTTTGGCGCGGCGGCGGCCATACCGTGATTCTTTTAGAACAGTTTTATTTCGGTTATTCAATCAGCTATTTAGGCGCTGTCATCGGTTTGATTTACGGATTTGTTGATGGTTTTATCGGCGGTTGGATTTTTGCCTGGCTTTACAATATTTTTGTTAAAACACCCGAAGAATAAAAGGGCGTCATTTTAAGGGACGCCCTTAAAAGGACGCCCTTTTGTATTAATATGACTTCTCAAGAATTACGCCAAAAATTTTTAGATTTTTTTAAGAACAAAGGCCACGCTGTTTTAGCCAGTGCTTCTTTGATTCCGGAGAATGACCCGACAACCCTCTTCATTTCCGCCGGAATGCATCCTTTGGTTCCGTATTTAATGGGCGAAGCACATCCTCAGGGAAAAAGATTAGCCAGCGTCCAAAAATGTATCCGGACAAGAGACATTGACCAAGTCGGCGATGGTTATCATCACACTTTTTTTGAAATGCTCGGCAACTGGTCTTTGGGCGACTATTTTAAAAAAGAAGCGATTGCTTGGAGTTATGAATTTTTAACCAAGCATCTCAATATCCCGATGGGGCGTTTGGCTATTTCTGTTTTCAAAGGCGACCAAGACGCTCCTTTGGACAGAGAATCGATTAGTATTTGGAGAAACGTTGGTATTCCGGAAGAAAGGATTGTTAAGTTAGGCAAGGACGATAATTGGTGGGGGCCAGCCGGGCAAACCGGTCCCTGCGGTCCGGATACGGAAATATTTTTTTGGAATGATAATAAAAATCCGGCTCCCAAGAACTTTGACCCTAAAAATACTCATTGGGTGGAAATCTGGAATGATGTTTTTATGGAATACGACAAGACGGCCGAAGGCAGGTACGAACCGTTGAAACAAAAGAATGTTGATACGGGCATGGGTCTGGAAAGAACCTTAGCCGTCTTAAACGGCCTGGCTGACGATTATCAAACCGAGCTGTTTATTAATCAGATTAGAAAAATTGAAGAATCGTCGGGAAAGAAATATGGGGAATCAGAAAAGATTATCAAGGCAATGAGAATCATCGTTGACCATATCAAAGCAGTTGCCTTTATTATGGCCGATGACAAAGGCATTCTTCCTTCAAATCTTGACCAGGGATATGTCATCCGCCGCTTAATCAGGCGGGCGGTTAGATACGGACGCCAGCTTGAGATAGAAAACGATTTATGGACAAAAGAAATCGCTCGTGCGGTTATTGAGGATTATCAAGGAATTTATCCGGAATTAGGAAGGAATAAAGGATTTATTTTAGATAATCTGGATAAGGAAGAAGCCAAATTTAAAAAAACTCTGGAAAAAGGATTGAGAGAGCTTGAAAAAATGAGACCCAAAAAACTTAACATTTGGCCAAATCATCCCAAATCATTTCTAGCTCCCTACGAATTAAGTGGTGATAAGTTATTTAACCTTTATTCGACATATGGGTTTCCAATAGAAATGAGCCTTGAGGAACTTAAAAGAATATACCAAGAATTTAACTGTAAGCATGGATCTAACATCAAATTATCGAAATACGACGAAGACAGAATTTTACAGCAATTTCATACTGCCCTGGAGAAACACCAGGAGCTTTCCAGAACAGCCGCGTCGGGCAAATTCAAAAGCGGCCTGGCCGACACAAGCGAAGAAACAAAAAAACTTCATACGGCGGCCCATTTGCTTTTAGCGGCTTTGCGCAAGGTTTTGGGCGAGCATGTTCTTCAAAAAGGCAGCAATATCACGGCCGAGCGCCTGCGCTTTGATTTCTCTCATAATGAGAAAATGACTGATGGACAAAAGCAGGAAGTTGAAAAAATAGTTAACGAAGTTATCAGGAAAGATTTACCGGTTAAAGGCGAAGAAATGAGTTTAGACGAAGCTAAAAAACAGGGGGCCATGGGCGTTTTTGAGTCAAAATACGGCGACAAGGTTAAAGTTTATTCTATCGGCGATTTTTCCAAAGAGATTTGCGCCGGGCCTCATGCAGAACAGACCGGCCAATTAGGTCATTTTAAAATTACCAAAGAACAATCCAGCGGTGCCGGAGTGAGAAGGATCAAGGCGATTTTGGAATAGCAAGAGAAAGATTCAAGACAACTATTTAATGTCACGGCCGCTGCGTCTTCGAAAAATAGTTGTCTTGAATCTTCTCGTTTGCCCCAAAGACCGAATTATTGTAAAATATAGCTAATGGGGCGATTGAAGAATTTTTTACAAATAGGCCAAGCAAAGTCCAAGAAGGATTATTTGCTAGCTTTGGATATTGGCACCGAGTTTGTTAAGGCCTTGATTTTTAAAATAGACGTTTCGTTGTTTAAGGACGAAGAAGGGGAAAAGGGTTTAGTTATCGGCGTCGGTCGGCAAAGGCAATTACCTTGCCAGATGCAGGCCGGCGCGGTGACCGACATTGACGGAGTTACTCTGACTTGCCGAAAGGCGATTGATCAAGCGGCTCAAATGGCCCGAGTCAGGCCGACTAAAGCGGTTATTGGCATCGCCGGCGAATTTATCAAGGGCTTAACGACTAATTTTGCCTATCAACGGAGTCAACCGGAAGAAGAAATTGATTTAGCTGAGTTAAAAAATATTCTTCAGAAGATTCAGTGGAAGACCTTTGACCAAATGCGTTCTCAACTGGCTTGGGAGACCTGCCAGCCGGAAGTTGAAATTAGATTAGTCAATTCTTTGGTTAATGAACTGCGCGTTGACGGTTATCAGGTGACTAATCCGCTTGGTTTCCAGGGAAAAGAAATCTTTGTTAGCATTTTCAACGTTTATGCTCCTTTGGTCCATTTACGGGCCTTAGAGAGCATTGCCGATAAATTAGGCCTAGAATTGCTTTGCCTGGCCGCCGAGCCCTACGCGCTAACTAAATCCTCCGGCTTTGAGCCCAATGCCGGCGGCATCTTTATTGATGTAGGCGGCGGAACAACTGATATCGCTTTAGTCCGTCAAGGACGCGTTGAAGGCATTAAAAGTTTATCTTTAGCCGGTCAGGTTTTTACTAAACGCCTTTCTCAAAATTTAGGCCTTGGTTTAACCGAAGCCGAAGCAATTAAAATCAAACATGCCCAACATCAGCTTGGTCAAGGCGTCCAGCGGAAAATTAGAGAAATTCTGGAAAGAGATATCCAAATTTGGTCTCGAGGCGTAGAATTGATTTTAGAAGAATTTGGCCAGCCCAGCCTGACGGAAGAGAATCAGCCGAAGCGAACCGAGTTTTTTCCTTCTTTGATTTTACTCTGCGGCGGAGGCAGTTTGTTGCCCGGCATCAGAAACATTCTAAAAAAAGAGTTAATTCAAGGAAAATGGCTGAATAAATTTCCCTTTAGCCAGAAACCAAAAATTTGCTTTATTCAATCCTGTCAGATTACAGATATTGTTGACCAGACCGGCCTTTTGGAAGGGCCGGAAAGCATTACTCCTTTAGCCTTAGCCAGTTTAACCTTAGAAATAGCTACTACCGGCGAGAAAACTCTTTCTTCTATTCTTCGCCGTATTGCCAGAATGATGCGCTAATTATGAAAACCATCTATTTAGAACCAGAAGAAGAAATCATTTCGGTGATTGACCGTTTAACCCAGACCAAGAGCCAAAGGGTTAGTTTGGTGGTGCCGACAGGCGCTCAAATTTGGCAAAATCCGATTAACTTAAAACTGCTTAAGCGGGAATCGGATAATTTGGGCAAAGAGATTACTCTCTTTGTTCCCGACGAACTTAAAGCCGAGGTGGCAGAGAAAATCGGCTTTTCGGTTAAAAGAGGAAAAAACCGGCCTATTGTTGAATTAATTAGGGAAGAAAAAGAAAAATCAATTTCCAAGGGGAGCCGGCCGATTCAATCGGAGCCGGCAGAAGACATGATCGGCCTCTTAATTGAAGAACTTAAACCGGATGAGAGAGAAAGAGAAGTAGATTATTTATCTTCTGAAAAATATACAGAAACGCCTTCAACCAGCCAAGACGCTTCTTTAATTAGTGAGAAAAACGATGGTCGAAAAGAGAAGAAATTTTCTTGGTTCGGTTCGCGAGAGAGCCAACCGCAGAAAAAAATGGTCGATATCGTTCGACCGGGCGGCCGGAATGATTTTTTTCAACCAAGCCGGTCAAAACCAGAATCAGACGAGCCGGCTCCCAAAAGATTTTTTCCCAAGCCGTTTTCGAAAGAAAAGATTCCTCAACGTTCGCCTCGTTTGAAAATAGAGAGGGCAGAACCGGTAATCAGAGAAAAAGTCTGGCGAGGAGACAAGGATTTTGAAACGATAACCAGGCCTTCCCGCTGGCCTAAATTTTTAGCTTTTTTCATTATTTTATCTTTTTTGACAGCCGGTTTGGTTGCTTATCTGGCTCTGCCGACTGCTGAAATAGAGATTAATCTCAAAAAGGAGAAAATCAGTTTTGATTTAGCGGCTGTTGGCTCTAAAAATATTTCTCGAGTTGACCAAAGCTTAAATGAAATACCCTTGGAAGAAATTAAAGTGGAGAAAACCAAAAGTAAAGAATTTCCGGCTACCGGCGAGAAAGAATTAGACGAGAGAGCCGGCGGCCGGATTACAATTTACAACGAATACAGTTCCAGTCCGCAAACTCTAATTGGCCATCCGACAGACGAAAGATACCAAACTCGCTTTGAGTCGCCGCAAGGAAAAATCTTCAGGATCTTAAAAACAGTGACTGTGCCCGGAGCCAAAATAGAAGAAGGCAAGATTGTTCCGAGTTCCATCGAAGTAACGGTAATTGCTGACCAGCCCGGGGATTCTTATAACATCGGACCGACTAACTTCACCATTCCGGGTTTTCAAGGAACGCCTAAATATGCCGGTTTTTATGCCAAGTCAGACAGTCCGATGAGCGGCGGCTATATTGGCCTAGCCAAGGTTGTTTCGGCCGAGGATTTGGAAAAGGCGAAAAAAAGCTTAACCGAGGAATTGAAAAACGAAGTTAGACAAACTCTTCAAGAACAGGTTCCGACTGATTTAAAATTAGTTGAAGAGGGGACGAAAGAAACAATTACCAAAATTTTGACAGTTAAAGAAGAAACTATGGCCGATAGTTTTAATGTTGAAATAAGCGTTTCGGTTCAGGCTTTATTCTTTCGGGAAAATGATTTAAAGGAATTAATTGATTTAAATTTGATTTCCCAAATAGAAGGAAACAAGACGCCTCTTCCGGAGACCCAACAGATTAATTATAAAAAGATATCAATTGATTGGCAAAAAAGCGAGGTAAATTTTGATTTGCGCATTGATGAAGAAGTTGTTTGGCAAATCGATTTAATTAAATTAAAGCAAGATTTAGCCGGTCAAACCGAAGAATCCATAAAAAGATATCTGGCCAACCAACCGGAAATTGAAACAGTCAAAGTGACCTTTCGACCTTTCTGGGTTAAGCGAATTCCTTTTCAAGAAAAGAAAATCGAGCTCACTATTGACTAATTCGCATTTTATTCTTAGAATATATTCAACGATAACCAAAGAAGATTATAAAACAAAAAAAGTGCCTCAATCTAAAGAAACAATTACTCGGGAAGGCCTAGTTATTGAAACTTTACCCGGTACCAATTTTAAGATTAAGCTGGATGACGGAAAAGAGATTTTGGCTCATCTTTCAGGCCGTATGCGCCTGAATTTTATTCGGGTGCTTATTGGCGATCGGGTTAAGGTAGAATTAAGTCCCTATGACGAAACCAAGGGAAGAATTGTCTATCGGAGTAAATAACTATATATGAAAGTGAGAGCATCGGTTAAAAAAATTTGCGCCAAATGCAAAATTGTCCGACGGAAAGGTCGGCTTTATGTAATTTGCGAAAATCCCAAACATAAACAGAGACAAGGATAAATAAATTTTGATAAAATAGTTATGGCTCGAATTGCCGGAATTAATATCCCCGAAAATAAAAAAATAGAAATTGCTTTAACCTACATCTATGGCCTAGGCCGGTCTTTAAGCAGGGAAATTTTAGCTCAGCTTAAAATAGATCCCAATAGACGAACCAATGAACTTTCTAATCAAGAAGTTGCCGGATTGAGAGAGGCGGTTGAAAAAAAATACAGAGTGGAAGGAGAATTAAGAAGAGAGAAAATGATGAACATCAAGAGATTAAAAGATATTGGTTCTTATCGAGGAAGTCGTCATGCTAAAGGTTTGCCCGCAAGAGGACAACGAACCAAGACCAACACCCGGACGGTTCGCGGCAATGTCAGGCGGACCGTGAGCAGCGGCCGGAAAAAAGCAGCTGAAAAGACCTAAAGGGCTTGGCCTACCGCCTGAGAGGGCGCTCAATTCTGATTGCCAAAATTTCTGCGCCTATGGCTTGAGATTTTGGAAATAATTGGTATGGGTAAAAAAAGAGTAATTAAAAAAACTGAAGAAGAACTCTTGAAAGAAACCGAAACCAGAGAGGCGGCTGAAAAAAAAGCGGCTCAAGTTTCTCGTCCCAAAGGAAAAAAAGAAAAAATCAGCCAACTGACTCAGGCAAAGATTTTTATTCAGTCAACCTACAACAATACCATTATCACCATGACCGACAAACAGGGCCAGGTGGTTTCTTGGGCCAGTTCCGGTTCGCTTGGTTTTAAGGGTCCCAAAAAAGCAACTCCCTTTGCCGCTTCTCGAGTGGTTGACACTCTGCTGGGAAAAAATAAAAGCTTAAACCTTAGAGAAATAGCCATTTTTGTCAAAGGAGTTGGCAGTGGCCGCGAGGCCGCCATTAGAGCGTTGATTAATCATGGATTGGAGATAGTTTCCATTAAAGACGTAACGCCGATTCCTCACAATGGCTGTCGGCCGCCTAAGCCAAGGAGAGTTTAATTTATGACTAATGTTTGTAAAAAATGCCGCCGGGTGGGCCAAAAGCTTTTTCTTAAGGGCGAACGTTGTTTTAGCCAAAAATGCGCCTTGGTTCGAAAACCATATATTCCCGGTCTTCACGGCAGGTCAAGAAGGAGAAAAGGCGCTTCTGAATACGGACAGCAATTGATTGAAAAACAGAAAATCCGTTACAGCTACGGTATTTCCGAAAAACAATTTAAGAATTATTTTAAAAAAATCGTTAGCCAAAAAGGCAACAATGAGGAACTGCTAATTGGCCAGTTGGAAAATCGTTTAGACAATCTTGTTTTTAAATTAGGCTGGGCCGCTTCAAGAATATTGGCCAGGCAATTGGTTAGCCACGGCCATATTTTAGTCAACCGGCGAAAAAACAATATTCCCTCCTATCAAGCCAAAAAAGGAGACATTATTCAGATTAGGGCAAAGAGTAAAAAATTGGCTCCCTTTCGAGATTTAAAAACAACTTTAAAAAAATACCAAACGCCGACCTGGCTTTCTTTGGATAAACAAAAATTGGAAGGTAAAATCATTGACCATCCTAAGGTAGCTGACATAGACAAAGTTGGCGAAATAAGCAAGGTCATTGAATATTATTCAAGGTAAATCAACGAACGACGAACAATAAACAACGAACAATATTGTTCATTGCTCATTATTCGCTGTTCACTGAATTATGATCACTTTACCTCATAAACCAAAAATTATTGAAAAGAAAAATAATCTGGCGGTTATTGAAATCGAGGCCTGTTATCCCGGCTACGGGACTACCTTGGGCAACGTTTTACGGCGAGTACTCTTATCGTCTTTGCCCGGAGCGGCTATTACCGGAGTTAAAATTAAAGGCGTCCAGCATGAGTTTTCAGCCATTCCTTATATTGTTGAAGATGTGGTTCAAATAATTCTTAATCTTAAACAGGTCAGATTTAAACTATACACCGACCAACCGGTTAGAGTTTCGCTTAAAGCAAAAGGCGAAAGAGAAGTTACCGCCGCCGATATTAAAACAACTTCTCAATTAGAAATAGCTAATCCTAAAATGCATCTGGCCACCTTGTCTGACAAAAGAGCTAATTTAGAGATGGAACTGGAGATAGAGCCGGGCTTGGGCTATTCAGCGACCGAGTCGAGAAAAAAGGGGAAATTAGAAATTGGCCGAATTGCTCTTGACGCTATTTTTAGTCCGGTTCGCAAAGTCAATTATTCTATCGAACATACGAGGGTAGGTGAAAGAACCGACTATGACCGTCTGCGGGTGACCGTTGAAACGGACGGAACGGTCAGTCCGGAAGACGCTTTCCAGAAAGCGGCCCAGATTCTGGTTGACCATTTTAAAGTGCTGGCTTTTTTGGGAGAAAAAATTGGGAAGAAAGTGGAAAAAGCTAAAGTTAAAATTGACAAAAAAAAGACTAAGAAAACGAGTCCGCAAGATAAGAAAAACAAAGAAATTGCCAGAATGAAAATAAATGATTTGAAAATTTCCGCTCAAGCAATCAATTTATTGGAAGAAGGCGGTGTTAAGACCGTAGGTGGTTTGATTAAAAAGAAAGAAGCGGATTTAAAAAAGATTGAAGGATTGGGCCAGAAAAGAATTGTGGAAATTAAAAGAGCCCTGGGCAAATTAGGCTCGACTTTGCGTTCTTAATCATATATGAAGCATCGCCAGAAAATCAGGAAGTTTGGTCGGAGGCGAAACCAAAGACAAGCGCTTCTAAAAAATTTAGCCGCTCATTTAATTTTGAAAGAGAGGATTACCACGACTGAAGAAAAAGCCAAAGAAATTCGTCCTTTTGTCGAAAAACTGATTACCAAAGGGAAATCAGCCATGACCAGCCGAGAACAATCTGCTTCCGGCCCGGACGGATCTCCGCCAAAAGCGGATGCGTCTCCGGAGCGCGCCTCTAAAGGAAATGGTTTGGCGGCTGTCAGATATTTGACTAAGTATTTGCCGGTTAAAGCTCGCCAAAAACTAATCAGCCAAATTAGTCCCCGTTATCAAAAAAGAAACGGCGGCTATGCCAGGATTATTAAATTAGGGCCTCGCCGGACCGATGGAGCTAAAATGGCTATAATTGAATTAGTTGAGTAGAGATAAAAATGACCAAACAGACTATTGATGCGACTAACAAAATATTGGGGCATTTAGCTGTTGAAGCGGCCAATTTGCTAAGGGGGAAAAATAAGCCCGGTTTTTTGCCTTATTTAGATAAGGGCGACCGGGTAACAATTACCAACACAGACAAGATTAAAGTAACCGGCCGCAAAATGAAACAGAAGATTTATTACCGGCATTCCGGATATCCGGGCGGTCTTAAAGAGTTTAGATTAGAAGAAATGATGGAGAGAGATTCGCGCCAGGTAGTTAGAAAAGCCGTTTATGGAATGCTGCCCAAGAATAAATTAAGAAAAAAAATGATTAAAAAATTAGAATTATACAAAGGAGAAGCCGAATAATGGTTACTCAAAAGAAATCAAGTAAAAGCAAATTAACTGTCGTCCGGCCGAAAAAAACTATTCAGAAAACCGCTAAAGCCAAGGCTAAATCGCCTAAAAAGACTCAAGAAGAGCTCAACAAAGACAAAAGATATTATGAAGCGGTTGGTCGGCGTAAACGGGCGACCGCTCGAGTGCGTCTTTTTACTTGCCGGCCTTTTGAGGACAAAAAAGCTAAGATTGAAATTAACCAGAAAGCTTATACTGACTTTTTTCCTATCTTAGAATTTCAGCAGTTAGTCGCCAGCCCGCTCCAGAAAATGAAATCAATTAATCGCTTTAAGGCGACTATCAGAGTAAAAGGCGGCGGCATCAGAGGACAAGCCGAAGCTATTCGCCATGGAATGTCCAGAGCTTTGGTTAAATTTAATCCTGATTTTTCTAAAAAGCTAAAGCGGGCCGGTTTTCTTAGCCGCGACCCGCGCGAAGTAGAACGAAAGAAGCCCGGTCTCAAAAAAGCCAGACGGGCTCCCCAGTGGAGAAAGAGATAAAAAAATCCCGCCTTCCGGCGGGATTTTTAATAAATTACATTCAGAGGGCGTCCCTTAAAAGAACGCCCTTCTAAAAAAGGGCGTCCTTTTAAGGGACGCCCTCTCTATTCCTCTATTCTGAACTTAGCGAGAAGCTTAAAAGCTTCTCTCCTTTGACTAAATAGATTTTTTTGTCTTTATGAGAATAAGCTATTTGGCTGGTTGACCAGTTAAATAAATTAAATGCGTTGCGGTAATCGCGGTCGTCTAATTCAATAATTTTAACGGCTTGGTCAGTAGTAAAAATAATATGGTTATTGGTTTGAGAATACCAGATAGCTTTTTTAATTTCTTGGCTTAAGCGGGTGATTGATTCTTTTTCGTACGCTTTTTTATTCGGTTGAATAAGAATATCTTCTAAATAATAAACATAGATTTCGTTTGACGTATAATATAAAAGCTTTTTATTATCCGGGGCAAATTGAACCCCTTGGACATTTTCAGCCAACAATTCAAAGGCCTTGTTTTCGGGCTTAAAATAATAAAGCTCATTTTTTTCGTTTAAAAGAACTATTTTTTCATTGGTGGAAACGAAAATTTGGTATTGATGGCCGGACGGCAGGGGGGCTAAACTGATTTGTTTATTAAAAGAAGCGGCCTGGTCGGTTTTGTAAAGAATATAACTTGGTTCTTGGATGTAAAAAATAATGTTGGATTTTTCCAAAGACATAAATTCATCTAAAGAAAAATCTGCTGGCAGTTCTTCTTTGACTAATTCCAAAAAAGGGTGCTCGGGAATCAAAAGAATATTCCTTGCTTCAGTAACCATTTTTGATTCTATTCTTAATTTTTTCTGCCAAGTATGGAAACCATCCTTGGTTATTTTAACTTGATATTCTTTAGGCAGGAGCCGTTTGATAAAAGCCGGAGTTTTTTCTGTTTTCAATTTATTATTTAGATAAACTTCGGCTTTTTTAGGAATGGATTTAAGATAAAAACCGCCGGTTAAAACAAATTTTTTCTCCGGCCAATCAAAGCTATAACCCCAGGCATAAAGCAGAATGCCGGAAGCGGCTAAAGCAAAAAGAAGGATGGCTAAAAAAAGTAGCAGACGACGCGCTCGCTGAGTCATATTAGCATTATTGATTCTAACACTAATTAGCCGGCTTGCCAAGAAGCTTTAGCCGGAGTAATATTAAAGGAGCAGGGTTCTTGTTTGAATCCTGTCCCCTAAATACTATGGCCAAATTTGTTATTCGGGGAGGGCGAAAACTGAAAGGGACGATTAGAGTAAAAGGAGCCAAAAATGCCGCTTTAAAACTTTTGGCGGCTTCTCTTTTAACCGACCAAGAATGGATTATTGGCAATGTTCCCCAAATTGAGGATATTTTCCGGCTGATTGAGTTGCTTAAGGGAGTCGGCGCCGAAGTAGAAAATAAATCAGACGGCCTTTACCATATTAGGGCAAAAAATATTACCGAGTTTCGCTTGGAGCCGGATATTGCTCAGAAATTAAAGGGTTCAATCTTAATGGCTGCTCCCTTGCTGGTCCGGCGGGGCCAGGCGGTTTTTCCGCGTCCCGGCGGCTGCGTCATTGGCCAGCGGCCGCGCGATATTTTTTTGACCGGTTTTGAAGCTTTTGGCGTCAGAGTCAAAGAGAATGACTCTGGCTATCAATTGACTATCAAAAAGCAATTAAAAGGGACTAAATTTGTTTTTCCCTTGATTAGCGTGACCGCTACCGAAACGATGCTCCTCATGGCTGTTTTGGCCAAAGGCAAAACCTTGCTTAAAAATGCGGCCTGTGAGCCGGAAATTGTCGCCTTAGCCGATTTTTTGAATCAGTGCGGCGCTAAAATTAACGGAGCCGGCACCCCCTTTATTGGAATTGAAGGAGTTAGCTCTTTAAAAGGCGGTCGTTGCCAGGTAATGCCGGATAGAATTGAAGCAGGCAGTTTTATCATTTTGGGGGCGGCTTCGCAAAGCCCGATAAAAGTTGTTGGTTTAAATCCGGAAAATTTGGATGTTTTCTGGTTTCTTCTGGAAAGAGCCGGCGTTAATTTTAAGATAGGCCGAGATTCGGCATTGATTAAGCCGGGATTCAAATTGAAGGCAGTTAATTTAAAGACTCATGAATACCCCGGCTTGGCCACTGATTTACAAGCGCCTTTTACGGTTTTGATGACTCAAGCCCAAGGTATCTCTTTGATTCACGAGACTATTTTTGAAGGCCGTCTTTTTTATACCGATTTGCTTAATCAAATGGGAGCCAATATTATTATGGCCGACCCTCACCGGGTTATCGTTCAGGGGCCGACCGAATTAACCGGACGTTGTCTGATTAGCCCTGATATCAGGGCCGGCATCGCTTTGATTATTGCTGCCTTAATTGCTCGCGGTCAGTCAGTCATTGAAAATATTTATCAGATTGACCGGGGCTACGAGAAAATTGAGGAAAGGATGCAAAAACTGGGAGCGGATATTCAACGCGTTGACTGAAATTTCCAATGGTCTAATTTTAAATTAGTTATTTGGACCTTTAGGGCCAAGCCGGTCCCAAAAATTATTAATTTATGTTAATCAAAAAAATTGGCATTGATTTGGGAACAGCGACCACTTTGGTCTATTTGCCTCGCAAAGGAGTAGTTGTTAATGAACCGACGGTTGTCGCTATTTCCGTTGAAGACAACCGTATTTTAGCCGTTGGACAGGAGGCCAAAAAAATGTTAGGCCGCGCTCCGGAAACAATTGTCGTTTCCCGGCCGATGAAAGACGGAGTTATTGCCGATTACCGGGTTACCGAAGCGATGCTCCGTTATTTCATCGGTAAAGTTTTAGGCCGATGGCGATTTTTCCGACCGGAAATAATGGTTTCTGTGCCGGCGGGCATTACCTCGACCGAAAGAAGGGCCGTTGTTGAAGCAACCGTCAAAGCAGGCGCTAAAACAGCTTATGCCATTAAAGAACCGGTTTTGGCGGCTATTGGAGCCGGCATTTCAATTAATGAGCCGGGCGGCCATATGATTATTGATATTGGCGGGGGGACTTCGGAAATGGCTGTTATTTCCTTGGGCGGCATTGTTTCTTGGGCCTCGGTTAGAGTCGGCGGCGATAAGTTTGACCAGGCCATTAGTGAATTTATTCGGAAAAGGTATAATCTGGCTATTGGCGAAAGAACGGCTGAAATGATTAAAATCAAATTGGGCAACGCCCTGCCTCAAGAAAACGACGCTTCTTTAAAAATTCAGGGACGCGATTTAGTGGCCGGCTTGCCCAAATTAATTGAGGTTCATGGCAACGAGATAACCGGGGCTATTTCAGAGCAGTTAGGTGAAATTATTCAAGCGGTTAAAAACGTTCTTCAGGGGACGCCGCCGGAATTAATCGCCGATATTATGGACAAAGGAATAACTTTGAGCGGCGGCGGTTCTTTGCTCAACAATTTGGATAAATTGATTATCCAGACTATCGGCGTGCCTTGCCGCTTAGCCAAGGAGCCGATACTTTGCGTAGCCAAGGGAGCCGGTTTGGCTTTAGAGCATTTAGATATTTATAAAAGAAGTATTATGATGAAAAAATGACCATTGGCATTAACGCGGCGTCTGTTTTCAAGCAGCCACGCACCGGCGTCGAAGAATATACTTATCAGTTAATCAAACATTTAACGATGCTGGAGGAAAGCAAGAAGCATCGCTTTATTCTATATACCCAGCGCCAAAATGAGATTTTTAGCGCCGGACCGGCCGGCAAACAAATAGTGGCGGAAGACGAACAATATTTAGGCAATTTTAAAATTAGGTCTTTGAAATGGCCCTGGCCTATGTGGACTCAAGTGAGACTGGCTTCGGAAATGCTCATAAATCAACCGGAGGTTCTTTTTATTCCGGTTCATGTGCTGCCTTTGGCTCATCCCGGAAATTCAGTAGTGACCATTCATGGTTTAGAATACGAATATTACCCCAAAATGTATCCTTGGCGGCATTTGAATTATTTGCGTTGGAGCACCAAGTATGCTTTAAAAAAGGCCCGCCGGATTATCGCCGTTTCCGAAAATACCAAAAAAGATTTAGTAGAACTGTATGGCGGTCAGCCGGAGAAAATATCGGTGGTTTATCACGGAGCAAGCCCTCCTCAATTAGAGCCGGTTAGCCAAGAGATAAAAACCCCGTATATTATTTTTATCGGCCGTCTGGAAGCCAAAAAAAATATTCTCGGATTGCTCAAGGCCTTTAATTTATTGAAAAAGAAATACAAAACGCCGCATAAATTAATTTTAGTCGGGCCAAGAGGTTATGGCTGCCGAAATTTGACCAGCCAGTTAATCAACCAGAAAGATATTATTGAGAAAGGATACGTCAGCGATAAAGAAAAATGGTCATTGCTCCAAGGAGCGGAAATGTTTGTTTTGCCTTCTTTCTATGAAGGATTCGGCCTGCCTATTTTAGAAGCCCAGGCGGCTGGCTGTCCGGTAATTACTTCCAATGTTTCTTCTCTGCCGGAAGTAGCCGGTCAGGCGGCCATCTTGGTTGATCCGAATAATGTTGAACAAATTAGTCAGGCGATGTATAAAATCATTAACGATGAAAAACTGAGAAAGGATTTAATTTTCAAAGGATATGCCAACGTTAAAAGATTTTCCTGGTTAAAGTGCGCCCGAGAAACTCTTAAGGTTTTAACGAGATAATCGAGAGCGACAATCAAGGGCGTCCCTTAAAAGTACACCCTTTCCATCTTAAATCCTTTAACCAAGGAATATTTTAAGAGTATCGTTGGTTAAGGTGTACTTTTAAAGGACGCCCTCAAAAAAAAATGAGAGTAGCTTTAGTTCATGATTATTTAATTCGTTTTGGAGGGGCCGAGAGGGTCCTTTTAAATTTGCGGAAAATTTTTCCCCAAGCTGATGTTTTCACCCTGCTTTATAACAAGGAGAAAATGGGAAAATATTTTCCCGATGTAAAGATACGGACTTCTTTTTTGCAAAGTTTGCCCTTGGCCCGAAAATACCATCGTTTCTTAGCTCCTTTTATTCCGGCGGCCGTTGAGTCGCTTGATTTAAGAGAATATGATTTAGTTATTTCTTCGGCCAGCGCTTTTATCAAGGGATTGGTTTTACGCCCTAAAACAATCCATATTTGTTATTGCCACAATCCGACCCGCTTTCTCTGGGATTACGGGCCGGCCTATAACGGCGGTTCTTCTTTCCTAAGAAAGATTCTTTGCCATTATTTGCGTCTTTGGGACAGAGCGGCCGCTAACCGAGTTGATTATTTTTTGGCTAATTCCAAACATACCGCTCAACGGATTAGAAAATATTATGGCCGGGAAGCTAAAATAATCTATCCGCCGGTCCAAAAGACTGCCAAGGTCGCCTTTTCAGACACGTCCTTGCTTCGCCAGGGCGTCGTCCGAAAGGACAACCCTTTAAATGAATATTTTTTAATTGTTTCTCAATTAACTCCTTACAAGCGGATTGATTTAGCAATTGACGCTTTTAATAAACTGGAATTGCCTTTGGTCATCATCGGCCAGGGAAGAGACAGGAAACGGCTGGAGAAAATGGCTTATTCTAATATCAAATTTCTTGGCTGGCAATCAGACGGAGTAATTAAGGAATATTTTCAAAACTGCGCCGCTTTTATTTTTCCGGGCGAAGATGATTTTGGCATTGCTCCGGTAGAAGCCATGAGCTACGGCCGTCCGGTCTTGGCCTACCGTCAAGGAGGAGCGACCGAGACGATTTTAGAAGGAATAACCGGAGAATTTTTTGACGATCCGGCGGCCGAATCGTTGGCTGACGGTCTCCGCCGTTTGCGCCTTAATTTGAAAAATTACAGCCCTTTGGTCATTAGAAAAAGAGCCGAACTTTTTTCTCCGGAAAGATTTGAAAAAAGCATCAAGGAATTTGTTATTGAAAAAATTGAGCAAAGCAAAAAAGAATCAGAGGGTCTTTGCGATATTGTCAAGATATGATAATATATCTTTATGATCATTGGTCACCAGCCAATTTTAAAGCTTCTTAAAAAAAGCATTGAGAATAAGCGATTAGCTCATGCTTACTTGTTTGCCGGTCCTGAGCACTTGGGCAAAAAAACCGTTGCTTTAGAATTTATCAGGATGCTTAATGGGCCAGAAATCGGCCAAGCAGTCCATCCGGATATTTTAATTGTTGAGCCGGAATTGGTTGAGAAAAAAGGGGTTAAAAAAGAATTGGAAATCGGCATTGACCAAGCCAGACAAATCCAGCATCAAATGAGCTTATTCCCTTATCAAGCGCCTTATAAGGTTGTTTTGATTGACCAGGCCGAAAAAATGACCGTTGAAGCAGGTAATTGCCTTTTGAAAACATTGGAAGAACCGTCGGGGCAAGCTATTTTGATATTGATTGCCGCTCAGCCGCAACTGCTTTTGCCGACTATTGTTTCCCGTTGCCAGTTAATCAAGTTTTTAACGGTGGGAGAAGAAGAAATAAAAAAGAATGTTTCAGATTCCAAAATTATTCGTTTGGCTAATGGCCGGCCGGGCCTGGCTATTCAGTATTTAAAAGAACCAGCTTTATTCCAAGAGCAGGATAAGATTATCAGTCAATTGGAAAAGTTAGTTCGGGCTGATTTAAATGAGGGCTATCAATATGTTGAAAATATGGCTAAAGATATCCCCCGGGCCCGAAAAATTCTCAAAAATTGGCTTTTCTGGTTTAGGGATTTGCTTTTATTGGCTTTGGGCTGCCCCGATTTAATTATTTATCCCGAAGCCAAGCAATATCAAAATTGCTATTCCTTGACTAAATTGAAAAATATCATTCAAGCGATTACAAAAACAGACTCTCTCTTGGCCAATCCAAGCATTAACCATCGCTTGGCCTTAGAAGTTTTAATTTTGGAAATAGTTAGATAAAATGCAAAAATCTTTTTTAGTTACTATTCCGCTTTTTGCCTCTTTGGCTGTTTTACCTTTTCAATGCAATCAAATCAGCGATGGCGGACTTTATTTTTCTGAAGATATGGGCGAAAACTGGCGTCAATTAACCGTTAAAGAAGAAAAGGTTTCAATTGGCTCTCTGGATATTTTAAGCTTGGCCATTGACCGCAATAACCCGGCGGTTATCTATTTGGGCACTCGGGAAAATGGCCTTTATCGAAGCTGTTCTTGGGGAGGCCATTGGTATAAGCTAAAAGATAAAAACGGAGTTTTTTCTGGCCGGGCTAATGTTTATGATATTGCCATTGACCCCAAAGATTCTCATCGTCTTTACGCGGCCGTTTATCAGGACAAAAAGGGCCGACTTTTCCGCAGTCAGGACGATGGCGACTCCTGGGAAGAAGTTTATGTGGTTTCTGAAGAAAAATACGCTGTTTTTGCCGTAGCCGTTGATGATTACGACCCATCAATCATTTATATGGGTACGGCCCAGGGAGGCTTTTTAAAAAGTACTGACTACGGCAAATCCTGGGAATTGATCAAGTGGTTTGATGACGTTATCTCCGACATTGCCATAAATCCTCAAGATACCAGAGTTGTTTATTTGAGCACTTTTCAAAAAGGGATTTACAAAACTTCCGATAAAGGAATCAACTGGCAGTCCCTTGAAGAGGACTTAAGGAAGCTTAGGCAAGCCGAAAAAGTGGAAAAGATAGTTATTGATTCGCAAAGGCCTGATGTTGTCTATATTGGTTCTGAATACGGCCTCCTGACTTCCAAAAATGCCGGCCAGAGCTGGCAGGAGGTTAAAATAGTTATGCCGCCGGAATCAAAACCGGTTTTAAGCTTGGCGGTTGACCCTCAAAATACGGACCATTTATATTATGGAGCCGGTTCTATTCTCTACCGCAGTTTAGACCAGGGAATCAATTGGACGGTACATGAATTACCTAGTCGGCGCGACCTTAAAACAATTGCCATTGACCCGAAAAATCCTCATTTTATTTATGTCGGCATGCATAAATAAGCTCTAGGAAATGATGAGTATGTCTAAAGAACTAATTGATAAAATAAAACCTAATCTCGACAAAACGACTGAATACTTAAAAGGCGAACTGGCCAGTTTACAGATTGGTCGAGCTACGCCAAGCTTGATAGAAGATTTAACGGTTGAGTGTTATAACCAGAAAATGCCTCTGAAGCAATTGGCCAATATTCAAACTTTGGACTCAAGGTCAATATTGATTCAGCCTTGGGATAAAAGTATTCTTAAAAATATTGAAAAAGCGCTCGGCCATTCAAAATTAGGCCTTAGTCCGGTTGTTGAAGAAGACTTTGTCCGTTTGACGATTCCTCCTCTAAGCGAAGAACGACGCAAGGAATTAAACAAAATTGTTCAGGAAAAAATGGAAGAATGTCGGATCAGCATCCGCCGCCAACGAGAAGAAATTTGGCGTCGGATTCAGGATTTGGAAAAGGAGGGGAAGATTTCTGAAGACGATAAGTTTAAAGCCAAGGACGAACTGCAAAAAGTGGTCGATGATTACAACCGGCAAATTGAAGAAGCGGCCGAGAAAAAAGAAAAAGAAATAATGAAAGTTTAATTATGCTTCTAACCATTATTGTTTTTATTTTAGTCATTGGTCTGTTAATTTTCGTTCATGAATTCGGCCATTTTATTACCGCCAAAAAAGCCGGTCTGAAAGTGGAAGAATTTGGTTTTGGCTTTCCGCCGAGGGTTTTCGGCCTCAAAAAAGGAGAAACTATTTATTCTTTAAACCTTTTGCCCATCGGCGGTTTTGTCAAGATATATGGCGAAGAAGGCCGGCCGGACAAGGAACCCGAACAAGAATCTCAAAGAGCTTTTTACAATAAACCGGTTAGGACGAGGGCTTTAATTTTGGTGGCCGGGGTGACCATGAATTTAATTTTAGCCGCTTTTCTTTTTAGTTTGGGATATTGGCTGGGATTGCCTTCGGCCATTGACGACCAGGCGGTCAATCCGGGAGCCAAAGCGCAAATCGTTCAAGTAGCTCCTAATTCTCCGGCTGGCCAAGCCGAGATTAAAATGGGCGATATTGTCAAACAATTGGCCATTAACGGCGAACAATTAACAATCGATAGAGTAGGACAAATTCAAGAGTTTGTCAGCGCTCATGGCGGCGAGGAAATAACCTTGGTTATCCAAAGAGGAGACGAAATTTTAGAGAAAACTTTAGTTCCCAGAGTTAATCCGCCAGCCGAGGAAGGCCCCTTGGGCGTCGCTTTGGTCAGAACGGCCATTGTCTCTTATCCTTGGTATCGGGCCATACCCAAAGGCATTGTCGGAACGGGCTATTTAATTTGGGCTGTGGCGGCCGCTTTCGGAAATCTTTTTTGGGGACTGCTGACGACCGGACAGTTAACCGAAGAGATAGCCGGTCCGGTCGGCATTTTTGTTTTAACCGGCCAAGTGGTTGAATACGGCTTTATTTATATTCTTCAATTTGCCATTACCTTAAGCGTTATTTTGGCCATTATTAATATTTTGCCCTTTCCGGCCTTGGACGGCGGCCGCTTGCTCTTTTTGGCCATTGAAAAAATAAAGGGCTCGCCGGTTAACCAAAAAATTGAACGAGTAACTCATCTGGTCGGCTTTGCTATTTTAATTTTATTGATGGTTGTCGTCACCTGGCGGGACGTTGTTCATTTCTTTTAAATAAGTACGAGAACGGTTCTCGTAATTCATTATGCCGGTTAAACGGCCTCCATTAGTGAATGATGAAATTTATCATGCGCCAATCTCAACTTTTTGCCAAAACTAAAAAAGAAGCTCCCAAGGGGGCCGAGACAATCAGCCACCGCTATTTAATCAGGGGCGATTTTGTTGACCAGATAGCGGCCGGCATCTATAGTTTTTTGCCTCTGGGTTGGCGGGTTGAGCAAAAGCTTGAGAAAATCATCAAAGAGGAGATGGACAATTTAGGCGGCCAGGAACTATTTCTGCCTTCTTTGATTCCACAAAGCTTATGGCAGGAGACCGACCGCTGGCGAACAATTGACCCGCCTCTTTTTAAGGTTAAAGACCGCCATCAGAAAGAATACGGCCTGGGGCCGACTCATGAAGAGGTGATTACCGATTTGGTCAGAAAAAGGGTTCATTCTTATCAGGATTTGCCCCTCTCTCTCTATCAAATCCAGAATAAGTTTCGCAACGAGATGAGGGCAACCGGCGGTCTCTTGCGGGTCCGTGAATTTATCATGAAAGACCTCTATAGCTTTCATCGTTCGGAAGAAGAAGCCCTGGATTTTTATGAAAAAGCCAAAGAGGCCTATGCTAAAATATTCAAGCGATGCGGTTTGGAAGCGATTGTTGTTGAGGCCGAGTCGGGCAGTATCGGCGGCAATCTTTCCCACGAATTTATGCTGCCGGCTGAAACCGGCGAGGATAAAATAGTCACTTGCGCCAAATGCGGTTACGGAGCTAATTTAGAGAAAGCCGGCCGGATTAAAAAATGCCCTCATTGCCAGAATAAATTAGAGGGAAAAAGCTGTATTGAAGTTGGCCATATTTTTTATTTAGGGACTAAATACAGCCAAGCCATGGCCGCTAAATTTACCGACAAAGACGGCCGGGAAAAACCGGTCGTTATGGGCTGTTACGGCATTGGCTTGGGTCGGTTGATGGCCGCTATTATTGAAGTTTCTCATGATGGCCAGGGGATTATTTGGCCCGCTTCGGTGGCTCCTTATCAAGTCCATTTAATTGCCTTGGAGGTTGAGGGAAAAGTTAAAAAGGTAGCTGAACAGATTTACCAAGATGGCCAAAAAGCCGGCCAAGAAATATTGTACGATGACCGAGATAAAAATCCGGGCGAGAAATTTGCCGAAGCCGATTTAATCGGCATCCCTCTCCGTTTAGTCGTCAGCCAAAAAACCATCGCCGAAGATTCGGTTGAGCTCAAAAAAAGAAACAGCGATAAGAAAGAATTGGTCAAAATAAATCAGGTCATTGACAGGATGTTCGAGCTGTCCAAGGCGTGTCCTTAAAATGGACATCCATTAAAATTAAAAACTTATGTTTGATAATTTTTTTGGCTTTTTCTCCAAAGACGTTGGCATTGATTTGGGCACGGCTAATACCTTGGTTTATGTCAAGGGCCGGGGGATTGTCATTAATGAGCCGTCAGTGGTAGCCGTTAATCAAAAAACCGGGCAAATTTTAGCTATTGGTCAGGAAGCTAAAAAAATGGTTGGCCGAACGCCCGGTCATATTGTCGCTTCGCGGCCTTTGGTCGCCGGCGTTGTTTCTGATTTTGAAGTGACCGAGCAGATGCTTAAATTTTTTATTGACAAAGTTCATCGGGAAAGCTTTTCTGTTTTACCTCGGCCGCGGGTGGTTGTCGGCGTCCCTTCGGGAGTAACCGAAGTGGAAAAAAAAGCGGTTGAAGACGCCACTAAAAGCGCTGGCGCTCGGGCGGTCTATTTAATTGAGGAGCCGATGGCCGCGGCTATCGGCATTAGGTTGCCCGTTCAGGAAGCGACCGGCAATATGATTATTGACATAGGCGGCGGGACGACCGAAATGGCCGTTATTTCTTTAGGCGGCATTGTCGTCAGCAGGAGTTTGCGCATAGCCGGCGACAAACTGAACGAGGATATTATCCAGTATGTTCGCGATGAATTTAATCTCCTTTTAGGCGAGAGAACGGCTGAAGATATTAAATTAGCCGTTGGCTCGGCTTATACTTTAGGGGAAAAATTAGAAACAATTATGCGCGGTCGCGATTTAGTCACCGGCCTGCCCAAGGAAATGACTATTGATGACAGCCAAATCCGCAAGGCCTTGAGTCGTTCGGTTAAAGTATTAGTCAATGCGATTAAAGGGGCCGTTGAAGAGACGCCGCCCGAATTGGTGGCTGACATTATGGAACGAGGAATATTCTTAGTTGGCGGCGGCAGCTTATTGCGCGGTTTAGACCAACTAATCGCCGAGCAGACGGAAATGTCGGTTAAATTGGCTGAAGACCCCTTAACGGCCGTTGTCCGGGGGACAGGTATGGTTTTGGAAGATATTGACGCCCTCAGAGAAGTCTTAGTCAGTTCTCAGTATCAGGAACCGCCGAGGTAATCTTTAAAATTATGCCCGAACTACCGGAAATAGAAACAATTAAAAGACAACTAAACAGGAAAATAAAAGGCAAGAAAATAAA
>Ga0210057_1001822_pt1 | contig 31609 bp, 31 predicted proteins | sample CryGeyCG2114_010_2_FD_183968 | JGI IMG/M metagenome (GOLD analysis project Ga0210057, IMG submission 183968) | Groundwater microbial communities from aquifer - Crystal Geyser CG10_big_fil_rev_8/21/14_0.10 (SPAdes) (version 2) | ecosystem: Environmental > Aquatic > Deep subsurface > Groundwater ...
GGAAAACTTGCAATTTTCAACTGCGATACTTGTGGTTTGACCGTGGAGAGAAAAAATGTGAAAGTTACAAAGAGAAGAATGAAGTGTCTACAGAATAGTTGTGCGGGAATTTTGATTCCAGAAGGAGAGAGGGAATTTTACTATTGCGAAAATTGCAAAGACCCTGAATATGAGAATCTGGAGCTAAACAGCAATAAGCACCCGGAAAATTTTGAAAAGTTCAAGGGTGTAAGTGGGGCGAAGATTGCTTCGCTTGATTTAGTTTTGGTTGCACCGAGGCATTTGTTCAGAATGCCTTATTCTCTGCATGAAAAAACTGCTTTGGCGAGCGTTGTTTTAACAAAAGAAGAAATTGATAATTTTTCTCCGCAGGATGCTAATCCGATGAATGTTAAAATCAAAGATTTTTATCCGGAGAACGAGAGGGAAGAAGGAAGAAGATTGTTGAAAGAAGCACTTGAGTGGGGCAAGGGGCGGGAGAGAATTGAAAAAAAGATTGTTGATAAAAAATATGGGACTGTGAAGTTCAAGGATATTGATTATGGCAAAGTTGAAGAGGGCGATTTTCCACCTGCTATCAGGAATTTGCTGAATGGTTTGGAAGAGGGAAGGAAGCGCGGTTTGTTTGTTCTGCTGACGTTTCTTAGGTCTTTGAATTTTTCTCCTGCGGAAATCAATAAGAGAGTTAGAGAGTGGAACGAGAAGAATGAGCCGCCGTTGAAAGAAGGTTATGTCCGAAGCCAAATTGATTGGCATTTGAAACAAAATAGGAAAATTTTACCTCCGAATTATTCGAATGACGCTTTCTATAAAGATATCGGGTTGATTAAAGAGAAGCAGAAGACTAAAAATCCTCTTGTTGATGTTGCCCGTAAGGTTCGGATGAAAAAGGATTAGTGCCTCCTGTTTTCGCCTCAAATTCCAGAGTTGACTCTAAAATTAGAGACCTCATCCAGCCATATTCGTTTCTCAAATCTTTGCTGATAAATGGATTAAATTTTGAACAGAGGAATTTTAGTTTGAGATGTCTTTTTTTTGCAGAATTTAGGAAATCTCTTGTTAGAAGGCAGTCGGTTTCGCAAGTTTCAATAGACGCGTTAAATGCTGCGCGCAAATCAGGATTGGCTACGTATTTAATGAAACGTTTCATCGTGAGATTAGAACCCTGCCTAAACAGATAGAGCGGCGCTGCGGTTGATGCCATTCCAAAAACAAGTTCATAAAACTCCATTAGCTAAATGAGGGTGGGATGTTTAATAATTTTTCTGACTATGTTAAAGTTTTTAAAGAAGTATTACATTGAATTAGAATGAAGAAAAGAGGATGCGTGCTTTTAGTAATTTTTAGCTTGGTTTTGTTTTCCGGTTTTGCTCTTGCGCAACTTTCTGAATTTAGCGATGAATTCGCGAAAGCAACACAGTGTTTGGATAACGAAATCAGGACGACGCAAAGTTTGACCTTGGAAGAGGCGGTTTTTTCTGTCCTGGCGGGTTCAAGCGATAGCGGTGTCTTAAACACAATAACCGATGAGAAAGATTCTAATGAGAATTGCTGGCCGAGTGGAAATTGCGGAATTAAAGAAACTGCCCAAGTCGTTTTAGCAAAACAGACGAGGGGAGAGAATGTTGATGATGCTTTGGACTGGCTGAAAAACCAAACAAGCACGCCGAGCGATTTGATTTGGGATTTGCAGGTTACTATTGATAACAACAGAGCGGCAAGCTGTAATGTGGAATACGACGGGGCAGGCCATAGAGTTACGGTGAATGAAGACCTGACTTTAACGGAGGGAAGTCCGGGACTTGGAAGTTGTCTTGCTATTGACAACAACAATTTCTGGATGAGAATTTCAAGTAGCTGTGTTGATAAGGAATTTAACGTTGGATGCGATTGGAGTGGAGAGGGCAGTTCAGGAGAAAGCTTCCTTTCTAATTTAGTTTACAGAAAAAGCATTGGCGGAAAAGTATTTGTTTCTTCAAAGACAGAATCGAGTCCAAACGGAGGATTTCATAAACAATCGATAAGTGCAAAGTGTTTTACAACAGGAGGGACTTGCGATTATGAAGGAAGTTTGTGGGCAACTGCCGCGCTTTATAACTCTCATCAGGAGACTAAAGATTATGTTCCGTATCTCCTTGGACTTGCCGAAAACAATCAACAGTTTTTCCCGGAGTCTTTTCTGATGTATCTTCTTGGACAGGGAAATAACGGAGACCAGTTTGATGCGATTATTGATAAAAGGCGAAGCGGTCATTGGGATATAACGGGAGGTGCGGGAGGTTCGGGAGGTTACAGCCAGTTTGTTGATACGGGTTTGGCGATAATTGCCCTCGGAGGAGGAGATTCTCCCCATGTTAGTGATTCCGGGACTCTTAGCTGGTTGTTCTCGCAGACGACTGAAGAGGGATGCTTTAACAATAATAATATCAGAGACACGGCGTTTATTATTTACGCGGCGGAGTGGCGCGGAGGGGGAGGCGGAGGGGGCAGCCCATTACCTCCGGGCGGATTTGGAGATGGAAATGAGGCGGGAAATGAATCTATAAACAATGGAGGACCGAACTATCTGGATGATTGCGAATTGGAAGGGTATTATTGTGGAGATAGTGTAGGGTGTGTAACCGGAGGCGGAACCAAAGTTGACCAATATAATTGTTTAAGTCATGCTAAAACTTGTTGCACCATTCCCGTTCGGCTAAGCACTTGCGGAAGTTTAGGCGGAGATATATGTGCGTTTGGCGAGGAGTGTTCGGGTTCTGTTGATCAGGCGGAAGACGGTAATTGTTGCGTCAGCGGAAGTTGCAGACCAACACAAGATAATGAACCAGAACCGACTGCTCCTCCTGACTCTCCTTCCGATGGAGATACGGGCGGTGGCACGAACTGGTGGGTTTGGATAATAATTCTTGTGATTTTAATTGGGCTTGCTGTTTTAGGAGTCATTTATAGAGATAAAATCAGAATGTGGATTTTCAAGAGGAAAGGCAAAGTCAGGACAAGCAGTATAAACACCGATGGGAGAGAGTTCGGAGCGATAACGGGAAGGAGACCACCACCAAGATTTGGTCCACCTCCGGGTGCGATGAGAGGATTTGGTATGCCTGTAAGAAGACCGGCTGGAGACAGCAGAGACAAGGAGATGGAAGACACCTTGAAGAAGCTGAAAGAGATGAGCAAATAGTTATAAATTAAGAAAGTTTAGTTCTTGGATGAAAAGATTGGTGTTGCTCGTGTTTTTGGTGTTTGTTATCGATAGTGTGGGCGCGGTTTCCTCAAACCTTGGCGATAGTTACAGACCCGGCGAGACCATAATTGCCGAATTGTCCGGAAGTATTTTGAACGAGATTACTGCTTCCCAGATTAAGTTGAAGAGAATCAATGTTGAGATTGCAATAGATTACGGAATTAAGAAATTGGAGGACAGATATTTTTTATGGCTGATTGCTCCGACAGCTGAAGAGAACTATACTTTGGTTATCGAGAATATTTTAACAAACTCAGGAGGAGTTGTGCAGAATGTGGATTACGAAAAAAGTTTTTCCGTCTCGGGGAGCTTAGCCGATTTTTCAGTGAGACCGGCGGCAATTTTTGCGAGTGAGGATTTTGAGATTGAAGCTAAATTAAACGGGGATGCTGATAAGGTTATAAGTGTAGATTTTCCTTCGGCAAGAGATGTTGTCCTGAAGCCGGGATTGAACAGAATAGATTTTTCAGTTTCCGAAGTTGCTGAAACGCAGTTAGTTTTCATTTCTGTCGGAGAATATTCTGTTCCAGTTTATGTTGTTGGGCAAGATTCCGATGAAATTGAAGATGAGCAGAATGACGGAGTCATAGTTATTGAGGACGAGAGTAATGGCGTTAATGAAGTGGAAATTGCGAACGCATCGGAGGAAAGTTTCACTTTCAGTTCAAGTGTGATAAAAGTTACATTGTTGAAAGAAGAGGTTTCTGAGATTATCATGTTTGAAATAAATAACACTGGTACAAACGAGATATCTCCAAAGTTTAATTACAACACGCAGGTTCTTGAAATATCTCCTAATTCCGGAATTGTTATTTTGCCCGGAGAAAATGCTAAATTTGAATTAAAGATTAAAGATTCTCGGGATGGATTCAGGGAAGCCGTTGTTGCAAGTTCCGGTAATTTCTCGGATTATTTTTTGGTCGTTCTTAATCTTACTTCAGATATACAAGAAGCTTCCACCGAATTTTTTGGGGAAGAAGAGGGAAGTGTCTTTTACAGCTGTTCCGAGTTGCGCGGAAAGATTTGCGGGGCTGAAGAAGTTTGTTCGGTGGATACGATAGACAGTTCTGAAGGGACTTGTTGTATTGGGAGCTGTGAAATGAGTTCTGGAGGAAGTTCTTCAATCATAGGGTATGCCTTGGCGATTTTAGTTTTAATCATTTTGTTTTTCGCCTATAAAAAATACAGAAAGACAAAGGGAGTAAGCAAGTAGTTAGTTTGGCTTCTTTTCCGTGGAAGTTGTTATTTGTTTGAAAACTTCCGGAGCGGATTCTCTTAATTTTTCAAGAACGAATTCTTTTTCTCCGATTGCCTGTTTTGTGATTGCGTCGTAGTTGTGAAGGCGCTGTGCCAAAGCTCCCCCTAGTTCATTCAAATCGTGATTTGAGAGAGTTATTTTTTCCGGGCTTGTTATTTCTATATGCGAGGGCATATATGCGAAAATTATTCCGAAGTAGTTTGATAGAGAGTCCAGTTCTACATCTGCCTCGGCAAAGGTTGTGAATAAATCGGAGTTTTCTATCTTCTTTGGTTCGTGGTAAGTTTTGTTCAAGACCTGAACGCCTTTTTCCGCACCGAGTTTTGTAATCAGCGTTCTCATTGCTTCCTTGATGTGCTCCTCGGGCTTGCCAAGAATTTCAATCATCAGAGTTGCATGAATCTTTTCCATTTTTTGATAGAGGGTCTATGACTTTTAAATTTATAGTCTGCGGAGAGCAAGAAATATAAGAATTGCTGTTATTAAAAAAATAAAGGAATAGAGGATTCCCGTGCGGGTTTTTTCTTTTTTTGTTGTTATTTCAAGAAAGGGGGCTTGTTCCGGAGAATTTAGGAGGATTTTTTCGGTTGTTTTTTCGCTTAGCTGTTGCAAGGGCTGTTCTTTTTTTGGTTGTTCTTCTGGTTTTTCTTCTTCTGCCTGCTGTGTTAGAAACTCGTCTTTTTTTGAAGGAACAATTTCCTCAACTTTTTCTTCTTCCTGAAGAATGATTATTTCTTTACAGTTTATGCTCGTCGATTGAGTTGATGTCTTTCTCAATCTCGTGCAAATTTTCCTTTCTCCCGAGGAGCTAAGAACCCTTATCTTAAATTCTTTTTCTTCCGGGAAGGATTCTTTTAAGTAAAACCATGAGTCTTTCCATTCTCCGTTCTGAAAAATTTCGGAGATGTATTCTCCTCTCGCGATTGACTTGTCTTCGGAAGTGTGAACGAATATTTTGACATCGTAAGTTTCATCTGAATCCGCTTTGATAGTTACTCCAAATTCTTCGTTTACTTTTACAGAAGAGGGCGAGTCAAAGCTTATTTCTAACGCGAAAATTGCAGGGAGACTAATAATTAAAGAGATAATAAAGAATGATGCTGCCTTCCGAGTCGAAAATATAGAGGGTGTTTCTCTCTCCATTTTGAAAAGAGGCGATTTCCGGTTTGATTGTGATAGTTTCTTCATTTTTTATTTCAAGTGACGGAAAGTTATATTCTTTTCTGCTTTCGTCTTTCATACGCCAGCCCTTGGTTTGGAGAGTTTGGCAGGTGTTTGTTAGCAAAACTGCTGGAGAGTTTATTTCCGCGTTTAGGCAGTTGAAGTTTTCTGATTTTTTCCAGATTCCTTTTTCGTTTTCTATTGCGTTTTCTTCTGCCTTTGCAAATGAGGAAATTTCTTCATCCCTTACTAAATATTTATTCGCGAATCCTTCCTGAACTATTTTAAGATTTAGATAATCCGGCGTATTGACTCTTGCGAGCGTTCTTCCGTATTTGTCAAGACCGAGAGGGAGGATTTCTATTGTTTGGTTTTCAATTTGTTTTAGAAAAGATGTGGCTTCTTCGTAGCCCGGACGGGCTTTTTCCGGAGAGTTTATGTTTATTAATCTTAGAATTTCTCCAGTCGTCAAAACAAGGGTGTCCCCGTCGATAACTCTTTGGACTTTTCCAAATGTTTTTTGTTTGGGAATATGCGAGAGAAGGTAGATGTTTGAAGCTATTAGTGCTGTTAAGATTAGTGCGAAGATGAATGCTGGGCGTTTTTTCATTATAGGAATTAATTGTTTAAGATTAATAAAAAGATTGTTAATGTAAAAAATTGAGTTGCGTCAGTGTTTTATTAATGCTCAAGAAACATTGTCTGGAGTGCTAAGAAGAAAAGTTTATATATATCCTGCGTGGATTTGGGATGGGTGATAAGAACAGAGGTTTATTAATCGCGATTTTAATCATTGGTTTGCTTTCTCTTGCTTTGTTATCTTATCAATTTTTTATTCCAAATGATAAAATAAACCAATCTCCGACCGGTTTAACTTCCAAGTTTTGTTGGGAGAGATTTGTGAGTTGTACAGCTGGTTGTTACGACTACTATTATGACATATGTTTATCTAATCCTCCTGCTGGGCAAAGTTGTGCGGATACACTTTCTAATTGTCTTGATAATTGTATAGAAGGTTATGTTGGTCAAAATGATTGTTTGTCTCTTAACGGGATTGGAGAAGGTCCGGTCAGTCCTAATGATGATCTTTGGACATAGATTTGAGATTAATTTTTCTGAATTAAGAGAATTTACGAATCTTTCGAGGGATTCATGCGCCAATTCCAAAGTTGATGTGTTGATGTTTGGATGGAATCCGACCTTCTTTGCTTCCCAGACTTTTTTGTCTATTACGAGAGATACGTTTTTGGCGTGAATCATTCCAAAAATTGAGACGGAGCCCGGAGTTAGATTTAATTGTTCTTTTAGCTTTTCTGACGATGCGAAGGAAAGTTTTTTGGTTTTTAATTTTTGTCTTAGAAACTTTAAGTCCAATCGTTCGTGGGCATCCATGCAAACTAAGAACAAGTTTTTATCTTTGTCTTGTAGAAAAAGATTTTTCGTGTGAAAAACTTCAGGCATTTGCTTTCCTGCTTTTAGAGATTCTTCGACTGTGAAAACCGCAGGATGTTTGTGTTCTTTGTATTTTATTTTGTGCTTCTTTAGATATTCTCTAAGAGTTTTTTCCATTAACGAAGTTACCGAAGACTTTATATAATGTTTTTGCTTCTTTTTTTTATGAGTGTTATAGTTTATTCCACAGCAAGTTGCCCATGGTGTATTAAGACGAAGGCATTTTTGAAAGAGCATAAGATTAAGTTTACGAACAAAGATGTCGGTGAGGACCAGAAAGCCGGGCAGGAAATGATAAAGAAGTCTGGACAGCAAGGCGTGCCTGTTAGTGATGTGAACGGAGAGATTATTGTTGGTTTTGATGAAGAGAAGCTGAAGGCGGCTTTAAAGATTAAGTAAACTCTCTGTTAACGAATGTTTTATAAAACTAAGATTCTAATAGTTAAGATGGTCGAGAAAAAGGTTTCTGGAAAGGGCGAGGGTGATTTTGACTTAGTCGTGGTCGGGGCTGGAGTTGCCGGTTTGGCTGCTGGAATGTATGGGGCTCGGCTTGGTCTGAAGACTTTGATTTTGGGTAGCTCTCACGGAACGGAATTACCGGTTGGCGGAGTTATAACGACGACAGACATCGTTGAGAATTACCCAGGTTTTATCAAATTAACAGGAACGGAATTGGCGGACAAACTTAGAGAGCATGCGGAATCTTATGATCTGGTTACGATAAGTGAGGAGAAGGTAGCGTCTGTTGATGGCAAGAAAGGAGACTTCAAAGTCAAGACGAACAAGGGAGAACACAAAGGAAAAACGATTTTGTTTGCGATGGGAACGAAGTGGAGAGAGCTGGAAGTTCCGGGAGGAAAAGAGTTCAAAACGAAGGGTGTGGCATACTGTGCTTTGTGCGATGCTCCGCTTTACAAAAATAAGACTGTTGCGGTTGTCGGGGGAAGCGACAGTGCGGCTAAAGACGCTCTGCTCCTGACAAAACACGCTAAAAAAGTTTACATAATTTATAGGGGAGAGAAAATTCATCCTGAGCCGATTAACCTGAAAAGAATTGAACAGAATGAGAAGATAGAAGTGATAAACGGCACTAGCGTAAGTGAAGTGAAAGGTGAGCAATTTGTTAAGTCTGTTGTTTTGGATAAGGTTTACAAAGGAAAAAAGGAACTGGCTTTGGACGGAGTTTTTGTAGCGATAGGACATATTGTTTTATCCGATTTGGCGAAGCCTTTGGGAGTTAAGTTAAACAAGAAGGGAGAGATAATAATTGACCATAAGACTTCTACTACGAATGTGCCGGGGGTTTTCGCGGCGGGCGATGTTGCAGACAAACCATTCAAGCAGGCAATAACGGGAGTTGCGGAAGGATGCACCGCGGCTTATTCTGCTTACGAGTGTATTACTGAAGAAAAGTGTGGGAATTATTAGTTAAGAAGATGTTAAGTTTTCTGGAGTTGGTGTTTTGCTAAGTGATTTTGATTATCATAAAAATGTAGAGAAAATAAGTCTTTGTGCTTAATAAAAAATTCTTGACATTGGGCTGACTTGTGATAACATTTGTTTGTTTGAACTCTGCGGTTTTGGATGTTCATTCAAGAGAGTGTCCATCGCGGGAGACAGGTTTCAAGATAATTTTTATATGATTGTGTCGGGAAATTTCTTGGCAGAAATTTCCGAGAGTTCATGGAGAATTTTAAAACTAGACAACTCCCGATTTTGCGATAACATCTTCATTCAATAGTTTTTTAAAGAATTATGGGCATTTAGATAAATGATGGTTTGGGAAAAAAGAGGTTTGTCTCCTGTAATTGCGACTGTGCTTCTTGTTTCTATAACTTTAGTTCTTGCGGTTATTATTTTCTTTTGGGCGAGAACTTTTATCGGAGAGAATGTAGAAAAACAAGGAGATGTGATAGCGCAGTTGTGCGATGAAGTTAACTTCAAGGCGGATGCTTATAATGGAAAGATTGATATCGAAAATGTTGGGAATATTCCTCTGAACGGGGTTGAGATAAGAAAGAAAGGAGGGCTTGGAGATATAAGTCAGGCTGAGACGGTTCCGAGTTCTTTGACGGCGGGGCAAACTGCAAGCTTTACACTTAATTCTGGGATAAGCGATGGAGATGAAATTATCGTTGTTCCGATTTTGCTTGGCGAGACAAGCACAGAAACAAAGTCGTATGTTTGCGAGGATGCTCACGCTTTGAAGTTAGTGGTGGGAGGTTAAATGAATAACCTCGCCCTAAAAGTAGAGGTATCAATTAACAAAAACAAGATGGTATCTCAAACAGACCAAACGTTAAAAGAAAATTATAATAATGATGTAATGAAAAACAAAAAAGGGATTTCTTCTGTCGTGGCGACTGTCTCTTTGATTTTACTGACTTTCGCGGCTGTTGTGATAGTCGCTGGTTTTGTTGTTCCGTTCGTGAGGGATAATCTGGACAGCGGTTCAGAGTGCTTTCCATACAGAGATTATTTCACATTTGAGGAGGAGTATGGGTATAATTGTTACAACATAACCGCAGGAGAAAAAAGCCAGTGGGTTTCTGTCAGAACGGGTTCTATTGATGAAGAAAAGGAGAAAAGAGTAATTGGTTTTAAATTGAGTTTTGTTAGGCAAGGCGGCTCGGATGTTGTTGATATAGATGAAGTTGGTTCTGCAAACAATGTTATGATGCTGAATGGAAGTAGTGCATTAACAATTCCAAAAAGCGGAGAGGTGAGAACTTACATTTACGCGAAGAACGAATCTTTTAGTTCTGTGGAAATTTTTCCAAAACTTGAAGAGGGTAAAGTTTGTGCTAAGAGTGATTCAATTAAATTGGACAATTTATGCGGATGAAAAAAAGAAGGGGGCAGATTTGGGTTGAAACTGTTTTATATACTTTGATAGGGCTTGCATTGATTGGAGCTGTTCTGGCTTTGGCGACGCCGAAGATAAACGAGGCGAAAGACAGAGCTGTGATTGAGCAAAGTGTTGATTCTTTGAACGTTCTTGACGGAAAGATTAGAGATGTTTTAGACAAAGGTGATGGAAATATCAGAAAGGTTGAGTTGCTGACTTTGAAGAGGGGAAAGTTGACGATTAATCCTTTAAATGATAATATCGTTTTTTTTATTGATGGGCTGGAAAAGCCGTATTCGGAGCCGGGAGTTGCTATTGAAGTTGGAAGTATAAAAATTACCTCGGAAGAAGGAGCAAAGAAAAGCACCGTTAGTCTTGAATTGAATTATAGCTCTTCTTTTAATCTGACTTACAACGGCGGCGAGGAAATCAGGAGTTTTACCGCCGCGAGTATTCCTTATTCTTTTAGTTTTGAGAACAAAGGGGTTTCAGGAGATTTGATTATTGTTGATGTCAAAGAGACTTCGCGAGAATAAGATAGTTTTAAATAAATATTTTGTTTGATAAGAAAATGGTTTTAGAGATTAATATAAATCCGCCCGTGCCTCCTCTTCCGCGCCCGAAAGATAAGAAGAGCGTTGATGTTAGATATTTGTTAATTGCTCCGTACGCTTCCGCGCACATTTATTGGAAAAATGAAACTAACGAGCTGGTTTACGAACTGGAAGAACCAGTATTAGATGATTATGAAAAAGCGGCGCTTGAAAAAATAGAAAATGCGATGATTGAACTGATAAATGTAAACGTTGCTGTGGAGAAAACGATAGAAGCTGTTTCCGAGTATATAGATAAAACGGCGAGGCTGTTGATAGACGAACTGAATATTGAGATAGAGACGGCGAGCTATGAAAAGATTTATTATTATTTGTTCAGGGATTTTGTCGGGATAAACGAAGTAGACCCTCTGATAAGAGATTATTTTATAGAAGATATAGAATGCAACGGGCTCAACACACCGGTTTTTGTGATTCATCGAATTTACAGAAATTTAAGAACGAATATTGTTTTCAGGGATTTTGACAAGCTTTCGAGTTTTGTTGAGAAGATTGCTCAGCGTTCGGGAAAGTATGTTTCTTATGCGCAACCTTTGTTGGACGGCAGTTTGCCCGACGGCTCGAGAGTAAATGCGACTTACACCGAAGACGTTTCTTCGAAAGGTCCGACTTTTACCATAAGAAAATTTACCAAAATTCCGTGGACGCCGGTGCAGTTGATTTCCATGAAAACTTTATCTCCTGAAATGCTCGGTTATTTCTGGGTTTTGCTGGAGAACAAGTCAAATATTTTAGTTACGGGCGGGACTGCGTCCGGGAAAACGACTTTGCTGAATGCTCTGGCTTTTTTTATACCTCCCGAAGCAAGGGTCGTTTCTATTGAAGATACGAGAGAGATTAATTTGCCGAGAGAAAACTGGTTGCCGTCCGTTGCGAGGACTTCAATTGGCGTGGGAAAAGTCGGGGAAATTGATTTGTTTAAGCTGTTGAAGAGTTCTTTCAGACAGAATCCGGATTATCTGATTGTAGGAGAGGTTAGAGGAACCGAGGCTTCTGTTTTGTTTCAGGGAATGGCATCTGGACATTCTTCTTTAAGCACTATGCACGCGGACTCTGTTGACACTTTGATTAGGAGATTGCAAACGCCTCCTATAAACCTTTCCCCCACTTTAGTCAATTCTTTGGACTGTGTTGCTATTGCCTCTCACGCGAGAGTCGGAAATCACGAAACAAGAAAAATCAGAGCTATTGTTGAGATTGTAAGCATTGATAAGGACGGAAACGCTCTGGTGAACACACCTTTCCTGTGGGAGCCGGCTAAAGATGTTTTTTATTACAAGAAAGAAAGCAAAGTTTTGGAGAAGCTGTCGGTAAAAACCGGAGAGAGCGTAGCGAGTTTACAAAACGATGTGCTAATTCGGGCAAAGCTTCTGACGGAACTGTACAAGAGAAAGATTTTCGGGTTTGATGAAGTCGGGAGTATAATAAACGAGTTTCATAAAAACCCTGCGGCAGTTCTAAGCAGATATAATGTCGGGTGATTTTAAATTCGGGAGCAGTTTAGAGTTTAGAATTTGCTTCTCAAATCCTTTCTTTGTGCATAAACAATCTCTTATAGCTTACGCACAAAAATCTATAAATGTGTTTTAGCTGTTTAGCGTATGAAAAAAGAGGATGTGCCTATTATAGCCCAGCTTTTGAGTGCGATTAAGAGTGGATTGGCTAAGATGGATGAAGCTCAGAAAAAAGAGGACAAGGAAGGTCTGGCGATGATTAAACAGGAAATTCTAGATTTTCAAAGAAAAATTGACGAGATACTATGAATGAGGAATTAAAGAAAAATGTTGACGCGGAAATTGAGATGCTTAAAGAGGTTTCTACATATTTTAAGAAGCTGGAGCACGCTGACCAGCAGGAAAGGAGACTTCTGCTTGGAGCAATTGGCGCGCTGAGAAAGGGGATTAAGATAATTAACTCTTCAATACCGAGAATATTAAGAGAGATTCCTTCAAACAAAAAACTGCTGTCGGTTAAAAGGAAAATGCAGGCAAGTAAACTGGAGAATGTGATGATTGAAAGAGATAACTCCAAGATTGACGTTGCGATTAGCCCAAAAGATAAAGACAGGTTTTTGAGGGAACTTAGCATCAGCGATAAGTATATCAGAAGACTTAAGAAAGGCGAGAAGGAAAGTAAATTTGAGAGATATCGGGAGTTTCAGGCGTCGCGAGGATATCTGAAAATGGCAAACAAGGTTTTTCTTAAAAAAGCGGTAAAGTCAATCAGCGATGGGAAATTCAGAGCTCTTTCTTTCGGGCTGAAAAAAGCAAACATCGGAATTTTGTTTGAGTCTTATATTGCGATGATGTATTTTACGGTTCTGATTTCTTTTATTTTTTCTTTTCTTGTTTTTCTTATCTTTTTTTTCTTTAAGGTTAGTGTGAGCTATCCTTTTTTTTCGATTTACCATGAGAGTTATTTGACCAGATTTGCAATGACCTTCTGGATTCCGATAGCAATTCCTCTAATTGCGTATCTTGCGGTTTATTATTATCCTTCTACTGAAAGGAAATCTGTCGGGTATAAAATAGACCAGGAGCTTCCGTTTGCAGTTATCCACATGAGTGCGATTTCGGGCTCTGGAATTGCGCCAAGTGAAATTTTCAGGATTGTTGGTATAAGCAGGGAGTATCCGAGACTGAAGATGGAAATAAGAAAGATTCTGAATCAAATTAATTTGTATGGTTATGATTTAGTCACGGCTCTGAATAACGCTGCGGCAAGTGCCCCAAGCGAAAAGCTCGCGGATTTGTTATCTGGTTTATCTACGACAATAACATCCGGAGCAGACATTCAGGTTTTTCTTGAGAAGAGGGCGGAAAGTCTCCTTTTGAGTTACAGACTTGAAAGGGAGAAGTATACAAGACTAATTGAAACTTTTCTGGATATTTACATAAGCGTAGTGATTGCGGCACCGATGGTTTTCCTGCTTTTGCTGATATTAATGTCCGTTTCGGGCGTTCAGGTTGGTTTTACTTCCTTTCAGTTGAGTGTGGTTTCCGTTTTGGGAATCGCTGTGCTGAACATAGTCTTTCTTGCATTTTTGCAGGTTAAACAAATGCCTTATTAAAATGGAACTGAAAAGAATGCACTGGATTGGGATGACCGCGGCAGTTATAACTGCCACAGGAGATTTGATTTTTTTCCTGAATAATCAAAGGTTGTTTTTGTTTCTTCTTGGGATAGCCCTAGGCGTAGGAGCTCTACCTTTTATTATTAGTTTTACTCTGGAAAATAAAAAGGAGAGGAAGATTAATGATATGTTCCTTGAGTTTTCCAGAAATCTTGCAGAAAGCGTTTCAACCGGGACCCCTGTGAGCAAGTCGATAGTTAATATGGGGAAGAAAAATTATGGTGTTCTTAATCCGCATATTAGCAAGTTGTCCAGTCAGATTGAGCTCGGAGTTCCGCTGGAAAGAGCGTTGAGGACATTTGCCAAAGATGTTGACAGCTCAATGATTAAGAGAGCAACCGAGCTGATAAGCGAGGCAGAAAAATCCGGGGGAGAAATAGATTATATTCTGGAGTCGACGGCGAAATCAATTTCTGAAATTGAGAAACTTAGGAAAGAAAGAAGGTCTGCGATTTATAATTTAGTAGTTCAGGGGTATATAATCTTCTTTATTTTTATCGGGATAATTCTCGTTATGGAATTTAAAATAATTCCTCTGACGAGCGGAATCGGTGATTTCGGAGGTTTTGGGGGTGGTGTTGCAATTCAAAACTTTGAAAATGCTGCGGAAGGTCAAGGGGATGGTTTCAGTCCTGAAGATTTCACGACTCCCCTGCTTGCTTTGCTTCTGGCTCAGGGTTTATTTATGGGGCTGGTTATAGGAAAGCTAACAGAGAATTCTTTGAAAGCGGGTGTGAAGCACTCCTTGATTTTAATGATAACTGCTTTTTTAGTTGCCGGCGGTGCGAGACTTTTTTTTATTCCTGCCGGCTAAATAGAAAACTTCGTTTTCGGATGAGAAAGTTTTATAATTCATTTTAAATTTTTCAAGTAGCTTTTCAAACCATATCCTTTTTGGGTCGTTCATTGATTTTCCTGAAAGTTTTTTTGTTGCGAAGCTGACAAGAATTTTATCGCACGGAATTTTTTCAATTATTTTTTCAGATATCCTATGGCTTTTATCGTCGATAATGTCTAAGACTTTGAAAATTATGCAGAGGTCTGCCCTTGGCAAATTTGAAGGAATCCTTCTTAAGTCGCATACAAAAGTTTTTCCATTTATTCTTTTTTTTCTGAAATATCTTTTTATGAGTTCCAGTTCGTCCTGCCTTATGTCTGAAGCGAGATACCTGATTTTTTTAGAGGATAGGAAGATAGGATTTAACCCGCACCCTAAATCAAGAATTGAATTTATTTTCAGAGAAGAAATTTTTTTCTTTAATTTTGGGTAGAAACAAATCCTTTCTCTGGTTGAAGAGTGAGTTCTCAACAGTTCGGAGATTTTGTTTTCTTCAAGAAGCTTTTTTCTGTTTTTTCTATTGAACTGAAACATTCCTGTTACTTTTCTTAAATTTGACCTTATTTCTTTTACAATAACTTTTTCTTCTTTTGGAGAAAACTTTCTGTCGGGCAAGGTGTGTTTTTTTGAATATTCCTTCAAGAGTTCTGAAACCACTTCGTCGGATAATCCTGCAAATTCTTTTTTCTCTTTAATTTTAGTTAACAACTGGGCGGTTTTCATGTTTATTTAAGAGGGCTAATTTATTTAAAGATAATTGAATAAGTTTGAGCATGAAGAAGGGAGGAACAAGCCATATAGAAACGATTTTGTCTTTCGTTATTTTTATGGCGGTGCTAACTTTCGCGCTGTATTTTTTCAGTCCGAGCGACAGCACAAGACTGGTTGATTCGTCTCTGACTTACGGATTTAGAGAAATTGAACGGAACACGAGTGTTGATGTGGAGATTTTTTCTATTAGTGTGGTGGGCACTGGAGGAAACAGTGTGATTGGATTTGGCGTTGCGGGAATTCCAACTGAGAAAAAGTCAAGAGTTGAAGATATAAACGGGAATGTCGTTGGGTCTTGGAGAGATGCAGACGTTGTTTATTTTAATGTCAGCTCCATGGAGAATTTTTACAATGTTGAGTTAAACGAAGAGTTTGTTGAATCTCCTCTCGCGAACGGAGTGTTTGATGAAAATTATTACGAGATTGCTTCTTCGGAAAAAAAAGAAGTTATTTCGGAGAAGAAGTTTGCCGAATTGGGGGCGTTTTATGACGCTGATTATAACAGTTTGAAGAAAATGTTTAATCTGCCGAACAGAGTGCAAATCGGTTTTTCTCTTGAATTTGCAGACGGGAGCTCTATTAACGCGGAAAGAGAAATTCCTGATGGTTTTGAGGTTTTTTCGGACAAGAGGAGAGCTGAAATTTTGAGAAGAAGTGGTGAAAGAGAGTTTGGAGAGTTGAATGTATGGGTTTGGTGAGAAAAAAAGGTTTGGTGAGAAAAAAAGGTTTGGTGAGAAAAAAAGGTTTGGTGAGAATAGTTGAAGCAGTCGTCGCGGTTTTGATTGTAATCGGGGCGCTTTTCGTTATTTCCGCGCAAAGAACGCGTGTTGAAGAGCCGGACATTGGACGAGATTTGCCTGCTGTTCTTTCTGAGTTGGCGGAAAATCAGTCTTTGAGAGAGAGAGTTCTTGTAGGTGATGTTGGTGTGGAAGAGCTGGAAAATTTTGTCAAAGAGAGAGTTGATTCTGGAGGTTTGGAAGTTAAAGTTGAGTTGTGCGGACTGGAAGAACAATGTGTTTTAGACATTTCTTCTGTTGAACCATCTGGAGAAGTTTACAGCTCTGAAAGAGTGATAAGCTCCTCGCTAAACTGTGTTGTGCCGTGCGCACCTAAGAAAATAAAAGTTTTCATTTGGAGAAAATAATGAAAGTTTATAAAGTTGGGTTCTTTTGTAATAGGATGAGGGGGTTGAGGTTTTTGGTTGCACTTTTTTTGTTAGTTCTTGCTATAGATTTTGTTTCTGCACAAACATGCAACCCGAACCAAATTATTTTTAAGATTAGCGATATAACAAACGCGCACGCAGAGGAATGGAATGGAACGGCTTATACAAAAGAATTATGTTTTAATCACTTTTTTGAGGGAGATTTTGCGGGGAGTTCGCCCCACGACTCCGATGCCAGTGGCAGTAATAAAGTTGTAGGTTTGTCAAGTAGCACAAACGCGCATCTTGAATCTCCGAACGAAAGCAACTACGGGGTCGGAGTTTTTTATGGAGATTTAGAGTGCAGAATAGAAACTTTAGCCAGATGCGACTTTACTTTGAAAGGTCATGAATCCACTAGGATTGGCTCTCTTTCCAGTTTGACAAACGCACATTTTGACAGAGGAATAAATTACGGATTTTATTTATGTTGTGCGAGTGCGAGTCACGACCCTAATGTTGACCCGTCGGCATGCGGAAACGGTATTGTGGATGTTGGAGAGGAATGTGACGGAGGAAATAGTGGGAAAGTGTGCTCTGATGTTTTGGGAAGCGATTATGGTGGAGGAGATTTAAAATGTTATGATAGTGGTGATTGGCAGGGAAGAGGATGCACTTGGAACACCGAGTTCTGCTATGACACAACTTCTATGATTTGTAAAGATTTTGAGAAATTGCTGCCTGTTGTTCCTGTAAACAACTGTGGAGATATAAATGACATTAATCAGGCAAATTTGACCGCCGAGGGTATAACGCCTGAAGGAACATTGGAAGAATACAAAGAAAGCGTGTGTAATTCCTGCTATCAGTGGATTGGTCGGAATGTGTGCAACGAGGCGGGAGATTCTGGTGAATGTTTAAGTGGAAGCCCGAGATGTGTTTGGGATGCTTCTCTTTCGGGAGGAGCAGGATGCAGATTAGAATATTCTCTTCTTGGCGGTGTTTGTGAGATATCTAGGGTTGAAGGAAGTGAGAGTGAGTGCTCTCCGGGGGATTCTTTCAAGACGGTTAATTATACTGATTCTTGCGACCCAAGTTGTCAGTTTCCGAACGGATGCCCAAGACAGATTCCGTGTCCGAGAGTAGTTCAACTACCTTTCTTTGATAAAACAGGTTTCATAGCAACCATCCTGATAATCGGGCTGATTTACTTAAGTTACATAATTATAGAGAAGAAAAAATGAGGAAAGAGGTTTTTATTGCCGTGGGCATTGTGCTTTGCGTATTACTGCTGAGCGGTTTAGCCAGTGCGGGAATTGAAATTGACAAAAACGCCAGTTTTATAGATAAAAGATATTCTGCGGGAGATTTTGTCAGAGGGAGAGTCAGGATAAGTTTTTCTGATATCGACGGAGGCGCCTCGTTCAATGGCAACTTTGACGGCGGGAAGAAACTTATTGATTTGCTGAAAGACATAGGTTATGTTGCGGGAGTTGATTTCTCCTGTTCGCCGGCAAACTGTGAAAACGGATATACAGAGGGTCTTGATGCAGGAAGTGGCAGCGTTGAATTTGATTTAAACCAAAAGAAGACTTATGGATTTAAGCTTAATGGAAAAAACGTACTTGTGAGCGATTTCGATTTCAGAATCTTTGGCGGCGCGGAAGCAAGCTGTAATAATCAAATATATGCTGATTTTTTTGACGACGGGACGATAGATTTTTTCAACACGAATTATGATGCAAGGACTGTATGCGGCGAGAAGAACTTCGGATGTTTTGACGAAGGAGGCGAGTTTCTGCAAACGGGATTTGGCAGTTCCTCCCAAGCTTATTGTGAGAAAATAACTTTGCCTGTAGCTCCGGCGTATAGGGTCGGAGCGAAAGTTGAAGGTAGCGGAGGAACATCTTTAGAGTTGTTAATAGTTGACCTTGAAGGTAACAAAGCGTGCAATGGTGGTACAAACAGAGCAGAAGCAGTTCCTTTAGGAGATGAGATTAATGCTGTGATTCCGTGCGGATTCACAAAGGAAACCGAGTCGCTGGTATGTGTAAAAGACTCGGAAGGAAACGGAGATTATACTCTTAGAGCGGAAAAAGATGCGGGAGATGCGTGCGGTGCCACGGTCATAGGTAGAGACATAAGTTTTGGGGATTTTGATTATGAAATATACGCGGAGCCATTGGCTTACGACAAAGTTGGATGGCTTGACGCTAAAAATTATTCCGACCCCGCGAGCGAAGTTAACCTGCCTAAAGAAGCGGACAACTACATCAGAGATGTTTATAACAGGAGCTGTGAGAATAACTGTTACATTCCAATCTCTTTCTGGAGAGGAGACAGCACGGACTTAGGTTTAAACCAGAGAGTTACACTGATGACCAACAATGAACAATTCCTAAATTACAGAGCGGAAGGTTTGTTTGGTCTTAAAGCACAAAAGTTTTTTGAGTTGTTTGAAAGCGGTTTCAAGGTTAGTTCAAACAACTTCACGAACCTTGATGTGGAAAAAATGGAATTTGAAGTGCCGCGCGAGAAAGGAAATAAAGAGTTTACCTTAAGTCTTGGGGAGGAGGAGATTTTCAGTGAAGACATCGATATTGAGGTTGGTTTTTATTTTGATATTTCCCCAAGGTTCGGGCTGATTGGAAAACGAACTGTTTTCAATGTGATTAGCGACGAGAACATAACTTCTTCCATATGGGATTTTGGGGAGGGCGGTTCAACTGTTAATTCTGCAAACGGACAGTCGACGCATTTGTATGACGAAGCAGGAACTTATTTCATTAATGCCGAACTTACTAATGATAAAGGTGAGACTTCTTCACGAAAAGTTAAGATTATCATCGGAGAAACTGAAACTTCCGCCAGAGTTTTGCTGGAAGAAGCCAGAGCGAGAATTGATAATCTGAAAAAGGAGATAGTAGCTTTTCAGGATTGGATGAAGAAAGCTATTGAAGAAGACCTTGACTTGATTACAGTTGAAGGAAAGGTTATTTTAGAAGGAAATAAGTTTGAGTCCGCGAGTGCTGATGAGGATTACATAGAGATTATCAACAGCCTGCTTATCTTGGAGATTCCGAGCAGTGTTTTTGTGAAAGAAATCGGGGAGATTCCCGGAAGTTTTGGATTTGTCAATATTGAGCCGAAGATTCTCGCGGAAATTTCCGGAGAGACCATTACAAATTCCGAAGAAGTGAAGCAGGGTATTTTAAGCTGGATGGAAGAAAACTATGATTTTGATATAAATTTTGAAACCTTTGTAAAGAGAACTGACTTGGCGGAAAAAATTGTCCTGAGAAAATATGTTATTGAGCTAAACAAAAAGCAAGGTTCTGAAGACTCTTTCCCCTTTTTGGTTTTGAATAATGCGCGGACAAATATGGTTTTCAGAGACAGCTCTAATGTTAAAGAAACGCCGAACGGAAAGGCTTACGTCCAAATTGACAGTTTGGGAAAGCCGAGCACGATTGATTTTTTCATCGCTTCAAGCTCGCCTCCGACTCCTGACGGAATAGGTATTTATATTTCTCCTAAACTGAGCGAGCTGAATGTTGTTGACAAGCAGTATGGGGGAATTTTCAGACCCGAAGGAGAGTTTTTGTGGGCGAGATTTTTAATTGCTACGGGTTTGCTTCTTCTTGTTTTTCTAATTATATACGTTTCACTACAAATATGGTATAAAAAGTATTATGAAAAGCACCTTTTCAAAAATCCGAACCACTTGTACAATTTAATCAACTTCATTTACAACTCAAGACGCGCGGGGCTGGAGGATAAAGAAATCAGAGAGAATCTTAAAAAACAAAGGTGGAGCGGTGAGCAGATAACTTATGCGTTTAAGAAAATTGACGGGGTTAGAACGGGAATGTGGGAAATTCCTATATTCAAGTTCGTTGAAAACAGGAAAGTTAAGAAGGAAATTGAAAAAAGACAGGGCGGCCCATTAGACGCAAGATTTATTAAAAGACCGGTTGTTTACTAAGAATGCTGAAAATACTGAAAAAATTCTCTATGCGGGTTTGGAGAGGAATCTTTAGTAGAAGAAGAGATTTCAAAATAGGATTTTACGGACCTCCGAACGCCGGGAAAACTTCTCTGGCGAACAGAATTTGCAAGGACTGGACTGGAGAGGAGATGGGAACTGTGAGTAATGTTCCGCACGAAACGAGAAGGGTTCAGATAAAAGAAGAAGTCAATATAAAATACAAAGGAAAAGAGCTACAGTTTAAGATGATTGATACTCCGGGAATTGCGACGAAAATTGATTATGAGAATTTCCTGAAGTTTGGCCTGAAGAAAGGAACCGCAAAAAAAAGAGCGAGAGAGGCGACGCAGGGAATTATTGAGGCGATTCAGTGGCTGGACGACGTTGATGCGGTTATTGTTGTTTTGGACTCCTCGCAAAACCCGTATTCACAGGTTAATATTACAATAATTGGGAATTTGGTTGCGAGGAAGATTCCTGTCTTGATTGTGGCGAATAAAATAGATTTAAAAAAGTCTGATGTCAAGAAAATAGAGCGTGCTTTTCCTGAATACGAAGTAGTAGGGATTTCGGCAAAAGAAGGCAAACATATTGATGACTTTTATGAGTCTCTGTATAAATTGACGAAAAAAATATGATGGCGAAAAAGAAGAAGATGAAAAGTTTGAAGGGGTTGAGTTTGCAGGTGATTCCGTTCTCTGAGATTCATAATTTGACTATTGCACAAAGAGTGAAGAAGATTTTGAATTTGATTTTGGGGAACAGGATTGTGATTTTGCACGGGCGTCTTCGTCCTGAAGAAGAAGCAAGGTTAATTGAAGATACGATGGCGATGGTTGATCATGTGAAAGGTTTCACCGGGATTGAACTTGCTGTTATTGAGCCGGATTTGAAAGAGCAGACTATCTTTTTCAAGTTCAGGCACGGGATTGCCAAGAGGTTGGTCGGGAATAACAGCGCCCTAACTATCGTCGGTCCGGCGAACGTCGTGAAAGAGATTCGTAGGGACCCGAAGAAGTTAGAATTGATGTTGAGTTAAACCTGTAAGCGAATAACTCTGTGTCAAAATATTTATTAAGTGTTGGGTTTTTATTGTTAAATGGTCTATAAGTGCGTTCATTGCTCAAAGATTTATGAAGATGGCTCGTCCCAGATTTTGAGCGGGTGCGATAACTGTAAGAGCAAGTTTTTCTTTTATGTTCGGAAAGAGCAACTCGAAAGGATGAAGTCTGCGGTGGACGAAGAAATTGAGCTGGACTCAGAAGAGAAAAAGCAGATAGAGAAAGATGTAAGAGAGATTTCCGGTTTTGAAGATGAGGAAATTCCTGTAATTCTTGATTTTGAAAGTGTTAAGATTCTAAAGCCGGGGAAGTATGTTCTTGATTTAGGAAATTTATTTGCGACTAAGAAACCGAGAGTTTACAAGCTTGAAGACGGGAAATACGTTATTGATTTGTCCACTGCTTTAGGACATGGGGCGGAAGGACAAACTTAAAAGTAAGGGTTTCTTCGTAAAGAGATGAAAAGGAAACTTGATTTTTTGCTTGATGAGAAAGAGCTTGGATATTTGAGGAAAAAGGTTAGAGAGTTTGTTTTAGATTTAAAAAAGTCTTTGAGGAAGAAGAAAATTGCGGCGGATGTTTTTGTTGGAGGTAGTTTTGGGAAAGGCACCCTGACTAAATCTGGAGTGTGTGATGTGGATGTTTTTGTCCGATTTGATAGAAAATACAAAGACCTAAGTAAAGAACTGGAGAAGATTCTGCCGCGAAAAGGCAAGAGAGTTCATGGGAGCAGAGATTACTTTAGTTTTGCGGATGGAAAACTGGAGATTGAAGTTGTTCCTGTTTTGAAGATTAGAAAGCCCGAGGAAGCGCAGAATGTTACTGATTTAAGTTATTTTCATGTTAGTTATGTAAAGAGAAAGTTGAATGAAAGATTGAGGCGGGAAATTTCGCTGGCGAAAAAGTTCTGTAAGGCACAAAGAGTTTATGGGGCGGAGAGCTACATAAATGGTTTTTCCGGATATTCTTTAGAATGTTTGATAATTTATTTTGGCAGATTTGAAAAGATGTTGCGGGTGCTTTCTAAAATCAAAGACAGAGAGGTTATAGATCCTGCGAGACATTATAAAAGAAAAGCTGACGCCCTTGTTGAGTTGAATGAAAGCAAGACAAGAGGACCTTTGATTTTAGTTGACCCGACTTTTAGAGAGAGAAACATTCTGGCAGGGCTGAACGCAGAGAGTTTTGAAAAATTTAAAAAGGCAGCCAAATCTTTTTTGAAAAACCATTCTGAAAGATTTTTTTTAAGTGATAGTTTTGAGGTTGATAGATTTAAGAAGAAAAAAGGAGAATTTGTCCGCGTTGTTCTGGAGACTGACAGGCAGGAAGGAGATATTGCCGGGACTAAAATGAGAAAGTTCTCGCGGTTTTTAATCAAAGAGATTGAAAGGTATTTTGAAGTCTTGGGCAAAGAATTTGATTATTACGGTGGTAAGAAAGCGGAGCTTTATCTTGTTTTGAAACCGCGCGGAGAAGTTATCAGGAAAGGGCCTTCTCTTGCGGATAAGAGAAATGTTGTTAGGTTTAGAAAACAGAACAAGAAAGTTTTTGTTAAGTCCGGAGATTTGTATGCTCGGGAGAAGGTTGATTTCTCAGGGAAGGAGTTTGTTTTGAAGCTGGCTAAAGGAAAAAAGGTTAGGGAAATGAGCATTATTGGTCTGGTGGCAACCAGAAACTAAGATTACTTTCTGGTTTTTTGAAGCGTTGTTTTATTTTTTCAAAATCTGAGGGATCGACTAATCTTAAAAGAGTTACGGGAGTTTGAGAGTCTGGGAAAATTTCTCTAAAATGAGAGTCTACTATATATCCTGCAAACAAATCCTGACTCTCTTCAAAATAGTTTCTTACCAACAGGCAAGTCTTGCCCTGATAAGATGGAGTTTCTATTTCCATCTCGCGGTGATGATAGAACCTGACAGACTTCTCTGACTCTGTGGTTACTTTTTGGGAAGTTGACGGACGAGATGCAGGCAAATTATTTTTCGGTTTGTTATCGCAAGAGGGCTGATTAAGAAACAAAATAGTGCCTAATGAAAAAATTAAAGGTGCTTTCATTTTAGTTTCTTTGGAGCTGTTTCAACTAAACCTGAAAGGGACTCGGCGAAGAAGGGCGAGTTAAGCCAGATACCGATTTCTTCATCTGAATTGTCGGAGGTTATCATGAACAAGACTTCTTTTCTGTCTGCGATGTAGAGCTTTGCCTCAGAGTTTGACTGAGAGGATTTCAGGTTTGTTTTTCCGCTCATTTTTTTTATTTTTTCCGGAGAGCCAGACAGAGCGATTTTTATTTTGATATTTCTCTTTGCCGCCTCTTCTAAGCAAGGTAAAAGAGCACGACTTTTGTCTTCGAAATCAACTGCGGAAGTTGAAATAAAAATTTCCTTTTTTGCACTCTGGATTAGTTCCCTTAGTCTTGAGATTACGTTTGAACGACCTTTTAATGAACCAGTAATTTCTGAAGCTTTAATCGGTGAAATTCCGGCGTTGTGAATCTTTTCCAATTCTTCGTACTCTGAAGTTTCTTTAAGATTCGATAGATTCTTGACTTTTTCCTGTGCGTCCTGAAGAGTTATGGATTTCATTTTTTCTATAATTTCTACGGGCTTGACTGAGATGTATTTTACTGGCTTGCCTAGCTTTACTATTGCAAAACCTCTTTTTTCTAAAGACTCGAGAACATCGTAAGTTCTTGACCGCGGGACTCCAGAGATTGCCGCCACTTCGCCTGCGGATGCGATGCCTTTTGAGAGCAAAGCTATCCAAACTTTGGTTTCATAAATATTCAAATTGAAGTATTCCTTTATTCTCTTCACTAGTTCCAGTCTTACCATCATAGAGGAGATACATATAGGGGGTATTTAAAGTTTTCTATTATGTTGTAACTGTGAGATGACGAAGTTACCGCAAGGTTTTTATACAAAAGAGATATAGATAATTTATGGGCAATAAAAATATGGGATTTAAACCGGATGACAGAGAAATAAGTGATTTAGAGAGAGAACTTAAAATTAAACTTGTTGATAGAGATGCAGAGCCTTTTTCTAAAAACATTGGAGAAAGTATTGGGATTCATGTAGTGGGGAATAGTTAATGGGATTTACAGATGACTAAATGATAAAGGATACTTTATCTTGTTTCCGAATGTTCTTCGGGAATTTTTTCTGGATGAAGGCGAGGCTGATCAGGTAAATACCAGATACTTCTGGGAAAGAAAAAGACCTATCTTTATTAGAGAATCTGCAGTTATAGGAATGAGTCCCGTCAGAAAAAGAGACCTAGATTGGTTAGTTCAAAACCGCGGCAAGGAGTTTCCCAGATTAATTAAAGGGCTTCTCAAAGTAGATAAATAATTCCGAGAGCTGCAAAGCAACCGACAGAGATGAAAGGCATTGCGGGATAGAACTTGCCTTTTTCAGAAAGCCAGAATAAACCAGATAGCGCGAGAGTTGCTCCAAGAGATATAATCAAAGCAGGAAGCAAACCAAAGATGTTTAGCACGACGCCCGCGAGTATAATCGGGAAAACAACATCTCCTCCTCCAAGAATCGCAACACTTATTTTAACGCTTTTCTGTTTTTTCTTTTTGAGCTTGGATGATTTTTGTAAAGCTTGCCTTTGCTTTTTTCCGATGTAAGGAATGAAGAATCCTGTGAATAACTTCAGATTTGTTATTTGATATTGAGCCATGCGTTGCATGAAGCCAGAATGCCAAACTGCATACATGTCATAAAAAGATATTAGGATTAAGATTATTGAAACTGCCAAAATTGGCGAGGAAGTCCAAGAGAGTAGGAGTGCGACAAAGATTGCGGCTATTCCGGGATAGATTATCAGTTCTGTGATGTTGTGAACTAAAAGATTTCGTTTGAAAATTTTGAAGTACCCGAGAGGTAGAGCTATGACTAGGGAGATTATGGAAGCTGAAGGCAGTTGAGAAATAAAAGAGTTGACAGATATTCCAACTGCAAGCAGAACAACTACGAAAAACCAACCGCGAATTAATAAGTCGGCGTTGAATTTCATCAGGATTAACATTAAGCCGACCGCAATTGCAAAAATTATTACGAAAGAAGATGCGATGCTGCCTACACTTTTTTGTTCAACTTCCTGCGGAGGGTCCATTCCATAAGGAAGATTGTAAGTTGTTAGCTGGCTCATAGTTCCGTCGGGGTTTTTTATTTCTATGGTTTGAGGAGAGTAATGTGCCACTACAAAAATTCCTATCGTTTGTGTGATAAGAAACATTGCTATTAAAAGAAGGGTTATTTTCAAAGCGTGTTTCATTTTATTCTTTAGAAACCCACGTATTTAAAACTATTTTAAGCGAATTGTCTCAAGATTTTTTGGGACTGTTGTTTCCAGTTTATGCATACGATAAAGAGTTGAAGCCAAATCAAGGGATTTGGAAATTTCCCCGTGATTGATTATAATTTTTTTAGGACGCGGATTCATTCTGCTTACGTATTGCAGGAGTTCGTTTCGCCCTGAGTGTGCCGAGAGACCGTACATTGTCTCAACTTTTAAGTTTACTTTGGCTATTTCATTTCCATAATCAACTCCTAAATTAACTTCTTTTGCGCCTTCCTGAACCTGTCTTCCGAGAGAGCCGGAGCCCTGATAACATCCGAAGATAATTAAATTGTTCGGGTTGTCAGCGAGATGCCTGAAGTATTCCCGCGATGCCCCTCCCATGAGCATCCCGTGTGTTGCGATTATTATGCAAGAGCCACTTTCAAGAACTTCTTTTCTTTCTGCGGCGGAGCCGATTCTTTTGAAGATATCTGACAGGAAAGGATTGTTGTCCTGAAAGATTTTGTTTCTTACCGATGCCGAAAGGAAGTCGGGATAAGCAGTATGGATTGCGTTAATGTCCCAAATCATTCCTTCAATGTAAACCGGAATTCTTGGAAGATGACCTATGCGGATTGCTTCCTCAACTCTCAGCATTGTTTCCTGAGCGTGACCGAGTCCAAGTTCTGGTAGGAGAATTTTTCCTTTTTTAGCGATTGTTTCTTTTACAAGCTCGATGAATCTTTCCTCAATTTCTCTCAAAGGCGGGAGAATGTCCTGTTTCGCTCCGTAAGTTGATTCCAACTGCATCGTTTCAACGCGGGGAAAACGGTTTGTGGCAGCGTCTAACAGGCGAGTTTTTCCGTATTTTGTGTCTCCGGTATAGACAAAATTGTGGAGACCGTTTCCGATGTTTATGTGAGTTTGAGCGGAGCCAAGAACATGGCCGGCGTTGTAAAAAGTTATTCTGATATCCTGTGTGATGTCCGTGACTTCACCGTAGTCCAGGCAAATTGAATGTCTGACCATTTCCTTGATGTCTTCCGCTTTGTAGATTGGAAACTGTGCCTTTTTGTATGCGACACCTATCATGTCTAACTGCAGTAGGGCAGAGATGTCTCTTGTTGGGGGAGTCATGTAGACCGGTCCTCTGTAACCCATTTTGTATAGGTAAGGAATTAAACCGCAATGGTCGACGTGGGCGTGGGAGAGGATTACGGCGTCGATTGAATTTAGGTCCCCTATTTCAGAGACATCCAGATAGGGGAATCTTTCCGGACCGTCGGCAATTGCGACATTTATTCCGCAGTCAAGAAGAACTTTTGAGTTTGGCGTGTGGAGAAGGAGACAAGAGCGTCCGACCTGCGAGCCGCCGCCAAGGTAAGTTAAGCGGACCCACACGTCTTTTTTTTCTGGATTCCAATCTGTATAAATTTTTTGACCGACTTCGTTCAGAAATTTTCTACGGTAGTTATTATTAGCGTAAAGAACAGAGCGAATTTTCTCCGTTATCTTGGAAAGAATTGCCGGGCTTCTCTGCACCTGAGGCATCCAGTTTGTGGATTTTTTTATTTCGTTAAGAATTGAGCCTCCTTTTCCAATTACCATCCCGGGACGTTTTGCTTCTATGACTACTACGCTTCGTTGCACATCGAAGATTATGTTTACGATTTCGGCTTCTGAGTCAACCAGAGCACGGATAGTTTTTTCTGTTTCTTCTTCACTTGTGAGAATCTTTTTGTCTGCTCTTAACTCAACTCTCTTTTTTATTTTAGAGACAACTTCTTTGATTTTACTCTCGCCTTCTCTGAGAAATTCTCTGTCCGAGGTGTAGAGAACTATGTTTGCGCCTTCAAACATCACGTCTGTTACTTTGCTTGGCAATTCGTCTTTAATCGTTTTCAAGATGTCTGGCATTTTAGTCAATTAACGTTTCATTTGTATTGGGGAAGAATTTCCTCAGAAACAACATGTTTTATACCGTCTTTTGTAATTGTGAACACATCGATTCCATTCCCTGATGCGGTGTCTCTTTGTGTTGAAGATTTCAGGCATTCTTTTGCCAACTCAACTGCTTCTTTTACTGTTATTTCTTTCTTGTATTGTCTTTCCAGCAAACCTATTACAAACATCATTCCGCTTCCGTTGGCGTCGTAATCCTTTATCTCTGATAGGTCTCCACCCGGTGAAGTTGAGAAGATTTCAACTGAACCGTCTGTGTTGAAACCTCCGTTGATTGTGGCTACGATGTTTGGAAGCATTGAAGGAGACCTTATGTTTCTGTATGAAGACATTGCGATTAAGTTTGCGGCTTCGTGAACTGTCGGACGGGAGTGTGTTTTCAATTCTTTTAAGCGGAGTTCTGCTCCGACAATTTTTGTTAAGAGAATTGCATCCGCTGCATTGCCTGCAATTGCAACAAGGAGATAATCGTTTACCTGTCTGACTTTTTCGGTGTCTTTTTGAGCGATGAAGTTGCCCATGGTAGCACGTCTGTCTGCGGCGATGACAGCCCCGTCTTTGCATTTTATTCCAAGTATTGTCGTGCCAGTTTTCAGGATGTTCTTAGAAACTTCTTCATTTGCCATTTTATTTAAGTAGTTCATAGTGAATTAGAACCGATAATATAAAGAAAATAATGTTTTGGTATTTAAGCTTTTTGGTAGTTCGGGTTGTGTTTTTCTATGGTCGAGACATTGCCTGATTTGGATATTTTGAAGATGTTGTCGACGAAGCCCTCTACTTTTTGCTCGTGACTAACTATTATTAGCTGTTTGGAGTTCAATTCCAACAAGATATCGCGGATTTTTTCTATCTGTGTTTCTGAAAAACCTTCGGTCGGCTCGTCGAGGATCACAATTCCCTGAGTTTTGAGTTTTCCCATAAAATTGTTTATTGTCTGGTTTAAGGCAAGACGGTAAGCAAGTGCAACGGCAGTTCTTTCTCCTCCCGAAAGAAAAGAGTAGTCCATTTCGTTTCCTCCCTGCATTATCAAAGGTGTAAAGTTCTCGTCTATTTCCGATTCAAGAGAATTTTCTGGGACTAAGAGCAAAAACCATTTTCTGAAAATGGAAGAGAAAGTGCTTCTTAATCTTAGAAGAACATTTCTTTCAATAGTTTCAATAAGGTTAAGAAACTCTCCGGAAAGCCAGTCTGAAAGTTCGCCCAGAGATTTGAGTTTTGCCCTGGACAGCTCCTTACTCAGGATTCTTTTTTCTGATAAAGAAATCTCATAGAGGGAAAGTTCTGATTCTTTTTTCAGTTCAGCAAGAATTATTTCGGATTCTTTTTCTTTTTGGGAGGCTAGTTTTAATTCCTCTTCTTTTTTCTTAAACTGATATTCAAAAGACTTATATCGAAGGACTTTTTCTTTTAATCTGTCAAGATGCTTATCCAGCATTGAATAATCCTGCTCCGCCTGACTTTTTTGTTTCCCCAGGCTAACTAACTTTAGTTTTAGCTTTTCCGTCTGCGGAGTTTTTGATTTCAGGATTTCAAGTTTTGTTCGCTCTTCTTCGAGGAGAGATATTTCTTTTTTTAGCTGTTCTATTTCTGAACAAGATTCTGCTTTTTTTCCTACCAGTTCCACAAGTTCTTTCTCTATTTGCGAGACGGTTGTTTCGGTTTCATTTAAGATATTATGCTTGTGAGTTTCGGAAACGTCCTGAAGACAGGTAGGGCAGATGTCAATCCTAAAAATTCTTTCTTTCTTTTTTAAAATTGACTCTCGTTCTTTTTGCAGAGAGTTTGACTTTCCCATTATTTCTATGTAACTTGAATTTAGTTTGCCAAGGAATAAATTTCTGTCTTTTATTTTTAACAAAACAGAGCTATAGTCTTCCTGATTGAAAGGTTTTCCGACTTCTTCTATACTTTTCGTTGATTCCTCCAACTCGGTGCCAAGCGAAGAAATAAGTTCACGTTTGGTTGTAATTAACACTTTTGTTTTTTCTATCTCTCTTTCGAATAGGTTTTTTTCTTTGAGTTTCTCGAGTAAAGAGAGAGACTCTTCTTGAATAGAACTCTTTACTCTTGTTTTCTCCTTTAATTCACGGTTTGCATCGCGGATTTTTTCCTCTGTTTTTTTTAAATTTATTTTCCGAACTTCCAGACCTTCTTTTTCTTCTTCCAAAGAGTTTATTTCTCCCTGAAGAATTTTAGAGTTATTTTTTATGCTCCCAAGGATGATAATAAGATTTTCTTTTATTTTTCTGTAGCGGTCAACTCCAAAAATATTTCTTAGAATGTTTAGCCTGGATTCCGGATCTTCAAGAATTATTTGTTTCATCTGCTCCTGAGGAGAGTAGACGGTGTATCTGTAAAGGATGTTGTTTCTTTTAACGAATTCTGGAGGATAACCTAGTAAGCTGAGAATTTTTGATTTTATTTCTGTGACAGAGGCTTCGGATTTTTCTCCGCCGATTGTTATCGCGGCGTAATCATTTGTTACCCCTTTCTGCGTTCTTTTTAATCTTCTTTCCACTAGGGCGTTTATTCCAGAAACCTCAAATTCCAGAGAGACAGAGCCTTCATCGCTTGTGTTTCTTAAGAGAGAGGAGCCTTTTTGTCCGGGTTGGAGACCGAACAAAGCGTATTCTATCGCAAGAAGTAAAGAGGTCTTTCCAGAACCGATTTCTCCGGATACTAATGTTGAGCCTCTTGGGAATTCCAATTCTTCATCTAAGAAAGACCTTATGTTTTTCACTTTTATTTTTTTTAAAATCATATTGCCAGGAGTTTTTTTGCTTCAGAAAGTAATCTGTCTTCGAATGTGAGGCGAGTTTCGTCTTCATTTTTTTCGGTGCTTAAACAGCTCATCAGACCTGAGATAGCAGGATTGAACTTTGATTTCCTCTTCTCCTGAAATTTATCTATGATTTGAAGCTCTATGTTATCGTAATCTGAAATGTCAGTTTTGAATTCGGACTCTGGCATATGGAGCTTTGATGTCGTTTTAAGGAAAAGGTGGGCGCCTTTATTTTTTAGGAAGAGTTCTATTCTCTGGAAGTCTATATCTGAGATTTTTCCTTTTTCTAAAAGACCGGATAATCTTAAGATTACTATTTTATCTTTTACATTTATGTCTTTAAAGAAAGAGATTATTTCTTCTGTTGTTCCGAGAGAGCTCCGAATTTCTAAAGAGTAAGGCAGGACTTCTTTAAGATTTATTTCTTTTCTTTTTATTTTTCCGTTGTCGTAGATGTAAAAAAAACCATGATGAAGTTCTTCAAGCTCCGAAATATTGTTTGGAAATGTCGGACCGCAGTAAACCCTATTTTCTCTTTGATATTTTATGTGGAGGTGCGCGAGAGCGAGATAATCGACTTGCGGAAGGAGCTTTTCGTCTACAGCATTTATGGGAGAGTCACCGACAGCATCACGAATTGTTGTGTGAAGCATTAAAATTTTAAACAGCCCGGGAGCACCTTGATACCTTAGTTTCTCAATTTCCCCTACTTCCAAGCCTGATTTTTTTCCGGGGTAACCGTAAATCGCTACGTTTTTGTAAATAGTTGGTTCTAGTATTTTAATTCCGTCTTTCTCCTGAAACTTAAAGACGTTTTTGCAAAATCCGGATTTTTCTAAGACTTCTAGGAAGGTTTTTCCAGAGACGGAGTAATCGTGGCTTCCTGCTATTAAGAAAACAGGGATTCTCGCTTCCTTTAATTTTTTGAATTCCTGAAAGGTTTCTTTTAGGGTTTCTATCGGCGGGTAAGCGGAGTCGAACAAATCGCCGGCGATTAAAATGAAGTCAACGATTTCTTTTATGCAGAATCTCAGAGCATATTGAAAACTCTGGAAGTTAA
>Ga0210057_1001823_pt1 | contig 31600 bp, 23 predicted proteins | sample CryGeyCG2114_010_2_FD_183968 | JGI IMG/M metagenome (GOLD analysis project Ga0210057, IMG submission 183968) | Groundwater microbial communities from aquifer - Crystal Geyser CG10_big_fil_rev_8/21/14_0.10 (SPAdes) (version 2) | ecosystem: Environmental > Aquatic > Deep subsurface > Groundwater ...
CAAGAGCCGGCTCAGGTTTTATTTCAGGTTGCCGAATTGGGCATAGTGGTTGGGAGTAGATTTTATAATTATTCTGAATTGGAAAGTTTTTATATAATTTATAAACCACCCGAAGTAAAAACTCTGTATATAAAGACATCTAGTCCAATACGGCCGTTGTTTAACATTCCTCTGTTGGATCAGGATCCCATAGAGGTTAGAAATAATTTATTAGATTTTTTGGATGAAGATTTTGAAAAGGAAGATGAACTAAACAGTGACACCTTGGCAAGGGGTTGGAAGATGCACTAAATCACCTAAACACTTATCCACTCAAACACTCAAACACTCAAACACTCAAACACTTAAACACTTTAAAATTAGCCCGATTATACAACGGGCTAATTTTTTTTAGCTTGTCATGAGATGGCGACCTCCTCTAGCTTGCCATTTTCTAAAGTGTGCACCCACTAGGAGTCGAACCTAGATCGGCGGCTCCGCAAGCCGCTGTTCTATCCATTGAACTATGGGTGCTGTTTGGGCTTAATGTCAAAAGTATAGCTTAAAATAAGTGGTTTGTCAACCTGATAACATACAAACATTTAAACACCTGCCCACAATGCTACATAGCGTTGCAGGCGGGTATAAACATTCAAACAATTGTAATTTAATTGTAGACAGACAGGTGTTTTGTGTTAAAATAAGTGTATGAATCTAGATTCACAGGTATCACAACTAAATAGAGTCGGTGAAACTGTTGCCAAACAATTGAGTCGTCTTGGAATTGAGACAGTCCAAGACTTGCTTTTTTATTACCCATTCCGCTATGAGGATTATAGCCAGATTGTTCCGATAGGTGAATTAGAGGCGGGCAAGCAGGTGACTGTTTTGTGTGAAATAGTATCAATAAAAAATAAATTTAATCCACGTACGAGGAGATCGATTACGGAGGCAAAAGTAAAAGACGATTCCGATGTTTTGCGTGTAGTTTGGTTTAATCAATCATATATAGCAAAGAACTTAAAGGTTGGGGATATTGTTTATTTGTCTGGAAAGGTTGTGGAGGGCAAGTCTGGGATAACTATTGTTTCACCTGGTTATGAAAGGCCAAGTGGTAACTCTACTACACACACTGCACGCATAGTACCGATTTATCCACTGACTTCTGGGATTAGTCAAAAACAGCTTCGTTTTTTGGTAAGTCAAGTGGTTGATTTGTCTGATGAGGTAAAAGATTGGGTCCCTGATGAATTTGTTGAAAAAGCGGATATAATGAAATTGAGTGAGGCAATTAAATTAATTCATTTTCCGGAGAATAACGATGATATCAAGCATGCTATTTATAGATTAAAGTTTGATGAACTTTTTATTTTACAGTTAAGGGCGGAAATGATATTCCAGTCGCTTAAAAGACAAACTTCGTCCAAAATTAATTTTGATGAAGAGGGGACAAGGAAATTTGTATCAAAATTACCATTTGAGTTAACCAAAGATCAAAAAGTGGTTGCCTGGGAGATCTTACAAGATCTCAAAAAGACAGAGCCAATGAATAGGCTGCTGCAAGGAGATGTGGGTTCTGGCAAAACAGTCGTCGCCGGAATTTGCGCCAATAATGCGGTATTAAATAACTTCCAAGTTGTGTTAATGGCGCCAACAGAAGTCTTGGCAAGCCAGCATTATGAATCTTTCAAAAAATTATTTAATGGCGCAGAAGTGAAAATCGCTCTTTATACAAAAAGCTTGGCGCAATTAAATTTTCACTCACAAATTGCGGAGTATAAATCGTTAACCGCAAAGAAGAAATTTATTTCTAATGAGGTCAAAGAAAATAAAGTTGGTATTATTATTGGCACGCACGCATTGTTGTCGGAAAATGTTGAGTTTCATAATTTGGGGCTTGTGATTGTCGATGAGCAACAGCGTTTTGGAGTGGAACAAAGAAAGGCAATACGAGAAAAATCTGGCTTGCCCGGCGTAACTTCCCGCCTGCCGGCAGGCACGGCAGTGAAGACGGGCAATAAAAAAACCACGCCTCATTTTTTGAGTATGACAGCTACGCCCATACCAAGATCTTTTGCGTTAACAGTTTATGGAGATTTGAGTATGTCGATTATCAAAGGCCTGCCGCCCGGAAGAAAGGCTATCATAACTAAGTTAGTTTCAAATTATAATCGCAATAAAGCGTACGACTTTATTCGCGGCCAAGTAAAAAAGGGGAGGCAGGTGTTTGTTGTTTGTCCGCTAATAGACAATGAACAATTATCAACGAACAATGAACAATTGTTGAGTTATAAAAATAATTTAGAAAAGAAATCTGTAATGAGTGAGTATAAAAAGCTTAGTAAAGAAATTTTTCCTGATTTAAAAATTGAGTATCTGCACGGCAAAATGAAGTCAAAAGAAAAAGATGAGGTGATGAGGAGGTTTTCGGGGCAAAAAGTAGATATTTTGGTATCTACATCTGTAATTGAGGTTGGGGTAGATATGCCAAATGCTAGCGTGATGATGATTGAGGGGGCAGACCGTTTTGGCTTGGCCCAATTGCATCAATTTCGGGGAAGGGTTGGCAGAAGTTCACATCAATCTTATTGTTTTTTGTTTACCCAGCACCACTTTTTTTCGAAAAAAAGTGGTGCTGGGTTTACTGATAATAAATCAACCAAAGCCATTGATAGGTTAAGATTCTTTGAAAAAAATAGTGATGGTTTTAAATTGGCTGAGTTTGATTTGGCGCAGAGAGGTCCGGGAGAGGTTTATGGCGCGGCGCAGAGTGGAATATTGAATTTTCGGTTTGCTAGTATGCGAGACACCGATATTATAAAGCTCGCTCGCGAGTTTGCTCATGGAATTGATTTCAAAAAATATCCAAGTTTAAAAGAAAAAGTTAAACAATGGGAGAGTATGGTTCACTTGGAATAAAAACACCCCCGGTCAAGTCGGGGGTGTTTTTATTTTATATGTTATTTACAAGCATCGGGTGGCAATCCGGTTGATTTGTCAACGTAACGGCTTGTCCCATATTCAAAATGCCATATCTCTGACATTACTCTGTTAAATTTTGGGTCTGCCTCATAAAAAGCTTCAGCTAAAATTTTTATATACTTTAAATCTACTTCACATTGTTCTTTGCCTTGATTCCCATTATTAAAAATGTCTTGTCCGTTTTTATTTAAAAGCAGGGTTTTTCCATTTTTGTCTATCAATCTTACATCAACCGCATCCCCGCGACCATGGTTGGATTTTCCCGGAATAGCAATGAATTTGGCTCTTGTGGTTGTATCTTTAATTTTGCTATTACACCAATATTGAACTTGCGTTTCAAAACTTCTGTAACTTTCGCCTACATGTATTGCGTATCCTTTATTATTTAATATTTCTCCAACTTTGCACAGCGCAGAGGCCATTTCCTTTTTTACCAAAATGTTATTACCTTTTACTCCGACTGCGCAATTAACTTTTACTAATTGTGTTTTGCTTATAACTCCGGAAGGAGCATAAGAATTCCTTTTATTACAATCAAAAGTATCTTTATCCCAAGGGGGATTTTGTATATCCTCTCGCGTGTTGGTTATTTCTCCGGAAATTGGTGAATACTCTGTGATATTACCGACCCTCTGAATCCGCAAATTTTGAAACTCTACTAATTGTGGATTAATGGCATACAAAATAGTATAGGAACTGACAGCAATAATTAATCCGGTGATTGCCCGGGCAATCATTGTTTTTGCTTTAGAAATTTGCTCGGTATTGCCGCCGGATATAGTCCACAGCAATCCCGCGACAATAATCATAACAGTAGCTAAGATTGTAATTACCACAATGCCATATTTATACATTGCGGATATATACTGGGGGATAAAAGGAGTGTCCAAATACCTGCCGGATTTATCGACTGTCGCCTTTAGCATTTGAAATTGTCGCTTGCCATCAACTATTCCTATATATTTCATCGATACGTCACCCACTTGGATTACTCCACCTTTTTGGACAGTCTGGGTTGATCCTTGGGCATTTACGTTTATTGTTGGGAAAAATACAAAAATAATGAGGGGTGTAATAGTTAAGAATAAGATTATTTTTCTGTATCTTTTCATAGATGAGGGTGTATTAATAGATTTTGAATATAACGTAGTCTTCTCCAGGGAGCAGATCTTCCGTTTTGTTTATAATGTCTATATTAAAGACGTCTTCACCAAATTCAAATGTTGTTATGCCGTGGTCAAACAACATTACTTTTTCTATTACTTCCGGCTCTGGCTGACTAAAGTCTAGTCCGGGAATTTTGATTCTGAGAATTGGGCTTATTAGGGTATCCCGCACGCCGTTTAGTAGGCTGCCAAATAATCCTATGTCATGTTCTTCGGCAATAGTTGGGGGGCTAATATGACAGATTCCACAATCCGTATTACAGCTATTGCAATTTTCAGAGCCAAGGGCACATACTCCATCACCGCAAACTGTGGCACACGAAGATATGCCGGCGATTGTTACACAGGTGTAGCCGGAATCAATATTGCAGGAACTGCACCCATCGGCATTGTCCAAATTTCCATCATCACATTCTTCTGCTGATGTACATGTATTGGTTGTTGGATCACAAATGTTAGAATCACAATCGGTGTTTTGTGATGAAACTGCGCAGGCCGCTCCTTTGTTGCCAACGTCTAACGCGCCATCTCCACAGTATTTGCCGCGGACAGTTTCTTGCTCGCAACCGGTATTGCACCAATTGCAGCTGTCGCCATAGACACTTACAACACAGGCATCACCATTGAATGGTGCTGTTGCTCCAGCATAACCCGGTACTCCTTCGTCACATTGTTCAAAAAATGGACTTTCTGATTGGACCGTCTCATTGCCGCAATTAAATTCACAGGTGTTTGGGGTGCCAAAACAGGTGTAGCCGGATTCTTTTTTGCATGTAGAGCTGCATCCGTCGCCATTTTTTGGTTGATTGGAACCGGGATTGGTATCATAATCACATTCTTCAAATCCGTTTACTATATGATCTCCGCAAAATGATGTTGCGCCAGACACACTTGAGCAGGTTGCGCCGCAAACACTACAGGATGTTTGGCCGTAGGCGCATTCTTCGGTAATGGTATTGCCATCATCACATTGTTCGCCATTGAGGTCGTCCTTTGTGCCGTCCCCGCAAAAATGTAATGTACCGGCGATTTCTTGGCATAGTGGTCCGCAAACATTGCATGGTGTGTCTCCATAAGGACAATCCTCAATTATATTATTTCCATCGTCGCATTGTTCAGGGCCGTTTAAAATGTTGTCGCCACAGAATGTTGTAGTGCCGGGAACTTGTTGGCAGGATGATCCGCAAACAGTGCAAGATGCGTCTCCATAAGCGCATGCTTCTGTAATTGAGTTGCCATCATCACATTGTTCAGCTGATGCCTGAATAAGCCCATCTCCGCAGATTGCGTTTTGGCATGAGTTTGTACAACTATCTGTGTTTATGGTATTGCCATCGTCGCATTGCTCGGCTCCCTGTACGAATCCATCGCCACATGTGGCTATTAAACAAGAGTTTGTACAGCTGTCGGTGTTTATGGCATTGCCATCATCACACTCCTCAGTTCCTTGGACAAATCCATCACCGCATGTTGTGTTCAAACATGCATTTGTACAGCTGTCAGTATTTATTGCATTTCCATCGTCGCATTGCTCAGTGCCCTGTACATACCCATCTCCGCATGTTGCTGTTAAACATGAATTAGTACAACTGTCAGTGTTTATTCCATTTCCATCGTCGCATTGCTCAGTTCCCTGTACAAATCCATCGCCACATGTGGCTGTTAAACATGAGTTTGTACAACTATCAGTGTTTATTGCATTTCCATCGTCGCATTGCTCAGTGCCTTGTACATACCCATCTCCGCATGCTGCTGTCAAACATGAATTAGTACAACTGTCAGTGTTTATTGAGTTGCCATCATCGCATTGTTCAGCTGAAGCCTGAATAAGGCCATCTCCGCAGATTGCGTTTTGGCATGAGTTTGTACAACTATCGGTGTTTATTGCGTTCCCATCGTCGCATTGTTCACCAGGATTTACGGTTCCGTTCCCGCAAAGAGGTGTGCAGACACTAATGTTATAGGGTATGTTTGTACACTCAAATCCGGCCTCAATAAAACACGAGACATTACACCCGTCACCATTGATTGAGTTACCATCGTCACAGTCTTCTCCATTAAAATATTCTAAGTTTCCGTTGCCGCATATTCCAAATAATGCTGTGTTTGCCGAAGAAAAAGGAAAAACAAGTAAAAAACCAAACAATGATGCCAGCATCAGTAGTTTTATATTTTTGTGTTTAACCATATATTAATAGTAAGTTTCAAAATTCGGTACCACTTTTGAGCTTGGTTAGTTTTAAATTATATTTATATTTTTTCATTAAATTCACAAAGCGGCGTTGAGTTTATTATATCATACATGCTTGATATGTGGTATGTTTTTTGCCTTTGTTTGCGCAAGAACAAACTTATTTATAATCTCTATATGTCTATACTAAATAACCCTTGTTCTGATTTGTCAGTAAAGTGGATTTTGCTTCCGTCTTCGTTTACAAACATTTTATCAATAACATGGTTGCCATTGGTTTCAATTATGGTTTTGATGCCTGAGCGAAGATCTATTTTGTAAATTTGATCTGGAGTGCCATCTGCTATGGAAGGATCAAAACCAGCCCCGGTATCTAATTGGGCTGGTACTCCGCAATAAACATATCTTTCGTTTGCAAAAGCGCATTTTTCCGCCCAAGTATTTAGAGAAATTGGTCTTCTGTTTGTATCTATATTATCACCATCGGCATTAGCTATCCATAATTCCGGTTTAAAGTCGCTTCGTTCGTTATATACGCTGTATAAAAGTTGTTGGCCGGTAGGCGACCATTGGCTTGTCAATCCTCTTCCCTCAACGGTAAGCGGTTTAAAATTCTCCCCGTTAAGACCTACTAAGATAATTTCTTGTCGGTCAGCCCCAAGGGACTGGCCTGTCCTTGAAAGAGCCACTACTTTTTTTGTTGGCGACCAATCAACTGTTACTCTGTCGGCGTTTTCACCCATAGGCTCAATAAACTGTACGTTTTTTCCATCTGGGTTTGATGTGATTAACCATTTGTTTTCTGTGGACAGCGCAATACTTTTTGATGCCAATCTATCCCCGTCATTTGAAAAAGAAAACTCTTCCCAGTGTTGTGGTAAAGTGGTTTGGCTACCTGTTTGGAAGTTAAAATAAATATTTGATCCATCGGGGTATTCTATGATTGACTCGTCATTGTTTGGCGACCATGTGACATTAGACACATTATAAAAAATTTTATCGCTTAGTAATTGCAGGGTGCCGTCACTATTCATACGATAAAATTTTCCATCATTTTCATTGTAGAATTGCGCATTTCCATTTTTGTCGACAGTGGCACCGATTATGTTTGATTCTACTATTTTTACTTCTCTTTCGGCTACATCTGTCACGGCTCTAAAAGTTTCACCAGGGCGGGCTGCTGACGGGGGAAGTGCACCAGGTTCTAGCTGTCCAGAACGGATTAGCTCAGCGATTAATGATGGTGGAAATTCTCCCGGTTGTATTATTTCTCCTGATGGCAGGACTATTCCTTCCGGTTCTTTTTCGGCTGTAAAAAATAATCTGTATATAGCATACCCAAGTATTAGTACAACTAGTACAAACACACTTATTATGGCGATTCTTTTTTTGTCCATACGAAAACATTAAAACATTAAAGCATTAAAACATTAAAACAGTTTGGTTTGGATTTTAGACAAAATGTAAACATTAATTAGTTGGTAAAACTACAAATTACCAGTTGTTTTAATGTTCTTGTGTTTTTATATTTTAATGATTGTATTGTACCATCTTTCTTTGTTTCTTTGAAGTTTTTTATAGTAAAGAGGCATTTTTTAAGTTATTTCTTTCCTTTTCTAATTTTTTTATTTTTTTGGTTGCTTCAGCAATTTCCTTGGTTTTATTTTTTATATCATCCAGATCAGTTTTTATTTTTTCTTCCTCTCTCTTTTTAAGGCCTTTTAATGAGTACGTAATTTTGAGTATTCCTAGCATAATTGGAAGTATGGCTAATCCAAAGCCACTCAAAACAATAGTTACAATAAGAATAGCCCCAATAAAACAACCACCGCATATTATCACATTTAGGAGGTTTATTAGCCCGCTCAAAGTTTTTATTTTTGCCAAAGGAAGACGATTTTTTCTTCTTAAGGCATCTCTTTGGGATGACAACTTTTTTTTGGTTTTGTTTTCGTTGCGGATATTGGCGTCTATTTTTCCTATTTGTTTCCTGTGCCTAATCCTGTTTACCGCTTGTGTTGGGAGCGAACGTTCTTTTTGATTTTGACTTTGATCTTCTTGATCTTCTCTTTCTACTTCTTCATTGTTTCTCTCATTGCCCCATGGTTCCGCTTGTTTTTTTTGGGTGTCCTCTTTCTGTGTTTGTGAGTCTGTATTTGCCTTTGTAATTCCATCATCTTTTTGTTGGGGTGTATCATTTGGCGTCTGACTATCATTTATTGTTTTGTCCAATTCACTTTCCCTTTCTCCCTCGTCAATATTTTCTTCCAGCATGCCTTGTCCGCGGTCTTTTCCCCCGACTTCAGTCGGGATAAGTGTTCCCTTATCTGCGGGCTCGGCCTCTTTGTCAGCCTCCTCTTTGCCGCTTTGTCTTCTTTGATCTTGGAGAGCGCGTTGTAAGTCTACAGCTTGTTGTTCCGGTGTTTCTCCATCTTGGTTAAAAGAGTTTTTCTTTCTTTCTGCCGGTCTTTTTTTGAAGGAACTTTTTCTCTGCGCTTGAAGCGCGCCTTTTAGATTTATGGCGTGCTGTTCTTCAATTTGTTTTCTTGATTTTTCCTTGCCTTCAGCCAAAAGAGCCTCAATACTTTTTTCAATGTTGGATATATTTTTATCTGTTGACTCCGGCATAAAATAGTTATTTTTGAAGCACTTTAAACAAGCTTGTATGTGTCGGCCACCTTAGTTAGGACATATTCCACCTTCTTTTTTTGCCCGGGGGCATCTTTGCTGGCTTTACCGGTCGCCTTATTTTTTTGTAACACCTTAATGATGAGCTCATGGATAACTTCTTGAATTACTTGTTGTGCATTGCGAACGCCGGTGTCGTCTGAGTAGGCGTTTAGAGCGAGATCATCTATGGCTTTATCATCTGCTAGGATTTTAAGTTTTTGTTTTAAGTGGAGCTGTTCATTTAAGCCTTTTATATTTTTTCGTATAATTTCTTGTACATGATTATGTGCAAGAGGAGAGAACAGACAGGTCGTTTGAATTCTGCTAAAAATCGCTGTGCCTAATTCTTGTTTTAGTTTGCTAATTATTGTATTTTGCATTTCTTCATTTAAGCCATTTTGTTTTCCGGTTTTTCCAAAGCCGATTCCGGACGATTTATACAGTTCTGATCCAAGATTGGTTGTCAAAATAACAATACTATGATGTAGATGAGTTTTTTTCCCGGCACTATCAGTGATTTCACCCTCATCTAAAATTTGGAGCAAAAGTTTTTGTACATCACTATGCGCTTTGTCGAATTCATCAAATAATAATACAGCATATGGTTTTTTCTTTAGCTCGTCTGTAAACCGATTGCGTTCTTTGTGTCCAATGTATCCGGCAGGGGAGCCAAGTAGGCGAGATATGCTGTGTTGCTCGGCAAATTCGCTCATATCAAGTTTTATTAATGATTTTTCGTTTAGATACAGCTCGCGAGCCAATACTTTTGCGAGTTCGGTTTTGCCCACTCCGCTTGGTCCGACAAACAGAAAAGAGGCAAAGGGGCGATTTTTGTTGGAAAGACGCAGATATGATTGGCGGAGTGTCTGTGTGAGCTTGTTAATTGCCGCATCTTGTCCGACGATATGTTTTTTTAAGTTTTCGGGCAAGCTGTGCAGGCGATCCCATTCATTGCTTAATAAATAATCAGTGGGAATATTTATTCGGTTGCTTAATATTTTTGCAATGTGTTCGTTGGTTACTTTTTTGCGCGCTGGTTTTTTTGATTTACTTAGTTGTTTCTTCAATAAGTCAAGCTTCTTACTAAGAGATTCTTCTTTTTCTTTTAGGACGCAAGCATTATCAAAATTTTCTTGTGATATTGCTTTTTCTTTTTGTTCACGACATAACTCTAATTTGTTTTCTATCTCGTCATATTTTTTCCGTATAGGATTTGTTTTTTGGTTTGTGTGAACCAATGCGGATGCCTCGTCAATCAAGTCTATTGCTTTGTCGGGAAGAAAATTATCATGAATATATCTATGGCTTAACTCTACCGCGGAGTCTATTGCGTTTTCTGTAAGTAAAACATTGTGAAAATCTTCATAATATTTTTTTATTCCCTTTAGTATTTGTGTGGTTTCCTCAAGATTCGGCTCATCTACTTGGATAGATTGAAAACGTCTTTCGAGTGCTGGATCAGACGTAATGTGTTTTTTATACTCATCGATGGTAGTGGCGCCTATGCACCTAAGCAGCCCTCGAGATAGGGCGGGTTTTAAGATGTTTGCCGCATCCATTGTACCTTGGTTTGATCCGGCTCCAATAATATTGTGTAATTCATCTATAAATAATATATATTCAGGCTTGCTTGATACCTCATCAATAATTTGTTTTAAACGCGACTCAAATTCGCCGCGATAAATGGTTCCGGAAATAAGGAGCGTTAAATCAAGGGAAAGAATCTTTTTCTTTTTTAAAATATCAGGCACATTGCCTTCTGAAATTCTTTTGGCTAAACCTTCTACGATTGCGGTTTTTCCAACGCCTGGTTCTCCAACCAGAACGGGGTTATTTTTGGTGCGTCTTGATAATATGTGTATTAGCCTATCTATTTCTTTTTCACGACCAATGATAGGATCAAATTTTTTGGCATTATTTTTGTCGGTTAAGTTTGTGGTAAACATTTCAACTGCGCCGGAAGATTTCCCTGATGTTTTTGGTTTGAATAATCCAGACATTGGCAGGGTGGCGGGTTGTTGTCCCACAATATCTTGTAATTCATCCATTACATCTTTTACATTTTCCATATCCGGAAAATGTGTCGTGCCGTGCATTATATTTTCTATTTCGTCTATGATTAATTTTTTTTCTATATTATTTTCTTTCAAAATGCCGGCGATTTCTTTGTCTGTAGATTTTATTATTCCGTACAACAAATGTTCTGTGCCGATATAATTATGGCTGCGCTCATAAGCTATCAACATTGCTCGTTCTAGAGATTTTTTTGCAGATTTGTCTAGTTCTGGAATGATTGTTGTTTTTGTATCATTTATTAGACTATCCAATAGTTCAAGTTTTTTTAAAATATTTTTTGGTTCAATTTTGACGCGGAACAATATCTCAGATGCCACTGATCCGGACTCTTCTGTCATTGAAAATAAAATATGCGCAGGTGTTACGCTATTATGTTCAAAGCTGGTTGCCAAGGATATTGAATTTGCAATTACGTTTTTTAGATGACTAGAGAAGTTTTCTATAAATTTTTCTGGACGCATAGTTTATATTAAAACATTAAAACACAAAAACATAAAAACAATAACAGTATGTTGCTGTCTTTTGGTTTTTGATTTAAATTTTCTGGCTTTTTATCCTGGTTTATTGTACACTTATTTTAATGTTTAGTCAATTTGAAATAAATTATAAACGCTTATTTTAATGTTTTAATATTTTAATGTTTTAATGATTATGTTTCCCAGCCACATTTTTAAAGCTTACGATATCAGGGGTATTGTTGGGTCAGAATTGACAGAGGAGTTGTTTTATCGTATAGGACGAGCCACCGTTGTATTTACTGGCGCAAAACATGTCTATGTTGGGTATGATATGCGAAATTCGAGTGTTGAATTTAAAAACGCATTAATTAAAGGATTGGTTGATCAGGGCGCAGATGTTACAGATATTGGTTTAATTAGTACTCCAATGTTAAACATAATGACTATCAAAGATGAAACGGCTGATTTGGGCGTTATGATTACGGCCTCCCATAATCCGGCGGAATATAATGGGTGTAAGTTTGTAAACAAGACAACAATGATGCCTATAGGGTTGGATAGCGGTTTGGATCAAATTCGTGACATGGTGGAAAAATATGATTTTGTAGATGCTTTGGAAAAGGGGACTGTTGCAGAAAAAAATTTGAAACAAGAATACATAGACTTTACCTTTTCTCTATTAGACACGTCTACAATTAAGCCTATGAAGGTTGTCATTGATATGGGCAATGGTATCGAGGGGCTTTTTATAGATGGATTTATGGATAAATTGCCGATTGAATCGCAATATTTATTCAAAGAGCCTGATGGAAGTTTTCCAAATCACGAACCCAATCCAATAAAACCGGAGAATTTAAAGGATTTACAGAGTAAAGTGTTGGAGGTTGGTGCGGATATAGGGTTTGCGTTTGATGCTGATGCTGATCGCATTGGTTTGGTGGATGAGAAAGGAAGTATAATCTCTGGGGACAAAATAACGGCCCTGCTTGTTCCGGAAATGTTAAAAAAATATCCAAAATCTTCAATTATGTATGATTTGCGTTCTACAATGTCAGTTGCGGAAGTAACTTCTAAAAACGGTGGGCGGCCAATAGAATCTCGAGTGGGGCGTACTTTAATTATCCAAAGTATGCGCAAAGAAGATGCATCTTTTGGCGGGGAATTGTCAGGGCATTTTTATTACAAAGACTTGTTTGGTTTTGAGTCGGGGGATCTGACATTGTTATATATCTTAAAATTAATTTCCCAATCAGGCAAAAAAGTATCGGAATTGGTGGCGGAGTTTAGCAAGTATTTTCATTCTGGCGAGATAAATTTTGAGGTAGAAGATAAGGATACAATGATAAACAAAATATACGAAATATATTCAAAAGATGCCAAAGAAACATCTCAATTGGACGGGATTAAGATTGCCTTTGATGATTGGTGGTTTAATGTGCGCAAAAGCAATACAGAACCGGTTTTGCGCTTGAATTTGGAGGCGAACACGGAGGAGTTGATGAGAGAAAAGATCAAAGAAATTTCAGATTTTATATCTTCATAAAAATAAAAAAAATGTTAGGCAAACTAACATTTTTTTAATTGAAAGGGCTGTAGCTTTGGTCTATTGCTTATATAACTTTAATTATTTTCGTGGTTTTCCCGGCACAGCATGGTGTTTGAGGCATCTTGCCTCATAAACTTCTTTTCCGGATCCTTCTACTATGATTACAGGTTCGCTGTAATGGGCATCTTTTCCATTTATTAATCTTTGGGTTCTGGTTGCTTTTTTTGAGCAGCGTGGGAAAAAACAAGTGGCAAATAATTTTTCCACATCGTCAGCCAATGCAAGCAGTTGAGACATAACCTTAAAAGGCTCGCCTCTATAATCCAAATCAAGCCCGGCTACAATTACATTTATGTCATTTTTCAATAATTCATCCACCACTTGGATTATTTCTTTTTGGAAAAACTGCGCTTCATCCAAGCCAACCAAATGGCATCCTTTTTCCAAATTGTCCAATATGTCCGATGGTTTTTTGACGCTTAAGCATTCTATTTCTATTCCATTGAATCTGGTTTTTACATTTACTGTGCGGGTGTCTTTGGCCGGTTTAAAAAATTGATATTTACTCCCCTCCAAATATTTTAATTTTTCGACACGGTGCATTAATTCAAAAGTTTTTCCACTAAACATTGGGCCGCATATAACTTCTAAGATTCCAGGATTGATCAGATTGTATTTTGCCATAACTTAACACATATATCATGTAACACGTAACACGTATCACATTACTTAATATCTCTCTTTATTCCTTCTATTGTTGACCAGAGCATTTTGCTTATTTCTTCTTTATATCTAAATAATTTGTTGTACTCTTTCATTTTTATATAACCCAACCTAACAGCTAGGTAGAAGATGTATGATGATTCTTGTAGGGAACCATAGGAAGTTTCATAAAAATTTAACATCACTTTCTTTTTTGTGCGGGCGTATCCTTCAATATAGTTTAGCATAATTGATAGTGAGGATCTTCTGCACTGGGAAATCATACCATATAATTCTTCTTTAGGAAATTTTTTTGATACTTTATATCCTAGTAAAATATATTCATTAATTAATTCTTTTAATTTGGTGTGAAAATTTACCTTCATAATGTGATATGTGGTACGTTGTATGTGTTACGTGTCAGGCTATTTCATTGATTTAGCAATTTTGGAGAGGGTTGTTAAATCAAAGTATTTGGATGTTATTTTTACAAATGTTCCATCTTCTGTTGTAAAAATAACATGGTTGAATGTTCCGGCTTCATTTTTTGAAGTAACGCCGTAGCCGTTTAAATTTGGTATTTTTGTTTCGTTTGGTCCCGGTATGTGTTCGCCGCTGTCTGGATTTTCTGCTTGTTCTTGAACCATAATCCAGGGTAAATCAGAATCAAGTTCTCCGCCAATAGAGTATGTGAGAACATTCCCAATAGTTTCGGTTTGGGAAACTATGATATTTTCTTTATTAAATTCAATTCCCTCAGGTATATAAGTTGGGTAGTGTGTTTTTATTCCACTTTCTTCGCTTTTTGAGGTGAATAATTGATTTAACTCTGTAATCTCTTCGGTTGAAAGATTAGACTCAAAAGATTCTTGGGGCGGTACAACTGTCTGTTCAGGCGCCTCCATTGCTGGTTGCTCCGGAGTCGTTTTCTCAATTGCTTTTGAGCAGCCCAGACCGGTAAGCAATAGTATGCTTGTTAGGACTATTATTTTTTTCATAATTTTTTATTTATTGTTAGTAATTTTATTATACACTAAATAAATATATTATGCATTTTATATTGGACTAATAGCAAGTCAGTTATTACTTAACGACTAAATTAGTCAAAAAAAACGGTTATCAATTCAAGACAATGACTATATGTGCGAAATTACTAAAGTTACGAAATTACGAAAAATTTTTGTTTTGTTTATTTCGTACTGTTCGTAGTTTCGTGCATAAATGGGTTTGTTTAACGGCGGTAACTTAATATAAAGTTCATTATTACATTTGTCTTAATCTCATAATTCTATCATCTACAGGCGGGTGAGTAGAGAATAATTTAGAAAAGGCTTTCTTTTTTAGCGGGTTGGAAATAAAAAGATGAGAAGTGGCTGCGCTTGCTTTTTGGAAAGGTACTTCTGATTTGCTTATTTTTTCAAGAGCGCGCGCTAACCCCTCTGGGTAGCGAGTAAGTAGCGCCCCAGACGCATCAGCCAAATATTCTCGCTTGCGTGAAATTGCTAATTTAATTATCTCGGCGATGATGGGTGATATAATTAAAAAGACAAGGCTAATTATCAAGATGATTAGTCCGGCGTTTCCACTGTCGCGATTGCCAGAACGTCTGTGTCCACCATAGAGTTGTATGCGAAAAATTAAATTGCCAAGGATTGCAATGGCTCCGACTAGCACGACTACCACTGTCATTAGGCGGATATCATAATTTTTTATATGGGAAAGTTCGTGCGCAATAACGCCCTCCAGTTCTTCGTTCTCCAAGGCTTCAATTAGGCCGGTCGTTAGGGCGATAGAAGCGTGTTCGGGGTCGCGTCCGGTGGCAAATGCATTTAGCGCCGATGAGTTTATAATATGTACTTTTGGAGTTGTAATGCCGGAGGCAATACATAGGTTTTCTACCAGGCGATATATATATGGATTGTCTTCTTTTTTTATTTCTTTTGCTCCGGTAGACCATAGTGCGACTTTGTCAGCTTTGTAATAGCTAAACGTAGACATAAAAACAGAAAGTATAATCGCCACAATTAATATTTGATATGCTCCGTCAAGATAAAAACTCAAAGAAAAACCAATAGCGATAATAAAGACAACAAAAAGACTCATGAGAAGCCAGGTCTTTCTTTTGTTGCTGTCAATTTGGTTATACATACGTAATGACACGGATACGCGGATTAACGCGAATGTCGCGGATTATGCGGATTATTTTAGCAGTAAATAAATTAAAACACTATCTGCGTTATTAGCGTAATCAGCGTTAATCCGCGTATTTGTGTTAAATTTTATAATTTAACCCTAACATTTTCGCGTTCGGCTGCATCTTTTATTTCGAAGAATTCAAATTTTGCAAGATTTAATAGTTTGGCGAACAAATTATTTGGGAACATTTCAATTTTTGTATTAAAGTCGCGTGCTTGTCCATTATAAAACCTTCTGGCTGCTTGGATTTTGTTTTCCGTATCAGACAATTCGTCCATTAATTGCGCGACATTTTGGTTGGCTTTTAAATCCGGGTAGGCTTCAACCGCAATTTGTAATTTTCCCAGCATACCGCCAAGCATGTTTTCTGCTTCAGCAAGAGCGGCGGTGTTGCCGGCTTTTTGCGCGCTGATTGCTTGTGAGCGTAATTGGGTTACTTTTTCAAGCAGGCCACTTTCGTGCTGCATATATCCTTTTACGCTTTCCACCAAGTTTGGGATCAAATTATGACGGCGTTTGAGTTGGACATCTATATCGCTCCATCCCTCCTGTGTCCTGTTTCGAAGGCGTACAATTGAATTATATAGCAGCACTGCCCATAGTAGCAGCACAATTATGGCTCCCACCAAAATATATACGAGTGTCATATATTATTTTATTAAAAATAAAAATCACATAACATATAACATATACCATGTAACAATTTGTTGTGTGTTACGTGCTACGTGATATGTGACAATAGTTAAATACTATGCTACTATAATACTACTTAAATCAATATCTGACAATATTAAAATAATTTGTGTTATTTGTAGCTTAATAAATAATACCTAATAATATATATTATGTTTACCATTATTATCTTTGTTGTAATTTTGAGCGTCTTGGTCATGGTTCACGAGTTTGGTCATTTTATTACCGCTCGCAAATCGGGGATGAAAGTATATGAATTTGGCTTAGGTTTTCCACCAAGAGCATTTGGAATATACAAAGATCCCAAGACCGGCAAGTGGGTATTTGTTCGCGGAAAAGGAAAAAGCAGTCTAAAAGAAACTATTGGAGGCGATGGTACGCAAGAGGAGTTTCCCAATACTTTGTATAGTGTAAATTGGCTTCCTTTGGGGGGATTTGTAAAAATTAAAGGAGAGAATGGCGAGAATCCAAACGATCCGGACAGCTTTGGGTATCACAAAGCTTGGAAGCGTTTTATTGTAATTGTGGCCGGCGTTACAATGAATGTTCTTTTGGCGGGGTTGCTTTTGGGAATAGGGTTTATGATTGGACTGCCAACAGATGTGTCAGATGGAATTGATGTCAAAGCTGTAGTGGAAAATCCAATGTTAATTGTGCAACAGGTCTCGGATGGTTCGCCGGCAGGCGAGGCAGGTATAAAGTTTGGGGATAAAATTTTGTCTATAAATGGTGAAGAAATTAAAAGTACAGACGAGCTTGTTTCTTATGTTAAGGAGAGTGGGGAAGTTGAGATGAATATTTTGGTTAATCGCGAAGATGAGGAGATGGAATTCAAAGCAACGCCGGCACTACTGGATAACCATGATGATGGTATATATCGTTTGGGAATAATTTCCGCGGACGTAGCGATTGTTCGTTTTCCTTGGTATATAGCTCTGTACAAGGGGTTTGTGGCCGGGTTTGTTGGGTTTGTTACTGTATTTGGATTATTTTTGGTTCTTATCAAAAATTTGATAATGGGGCAGGGCTTGGCTTACGATGTCTCCGGGCCGGTAGGCATTGCTTCTGTTATAGGAGCTAGCGCAAGAATGGGAATGAATTATTTGATTTCTACCGCTGCTATGTTGTCTATTACTTTGGCGGTTATTAATATTTTGCCAATTCCGGCTTTGGATGGAGGCCGCGCTTTGTTTATAATAGTTGAAAAAATAATCAGAAGACCGGTCCCAATAAAATACGAACAATTGGCGCATACAATTGGGTTTGTGCTCTTAATGATCTTGGTGGTAGTGGTTACAGTCAAAGATATTTTTAAGCTGTTTTAAAGGCTTAACTTGACAAAATCTTCAAAATGTGCTAATAATTTACTATTAGTTCTTTAAATATTCCGGTTTTCTTTTTGCTTTGTTTTGGTTAAAAAAGTAAAAAGAAGGCTGGGAATAACTTTAAGCCAAGTTTGCCTGTGTGCGAATCGGCATTATAGGGTAGTTTAGACAAAATAAGTTGTCTGCTATGCTATGTCGAATACACTTGGGTGAAAGGAAAAGAGATGAGCAAAATCACGTTAGGGCAGTTGGACAAAGTCATTCAACTCAGCAATAAGGGTGTCATCACTCGAAAACTTCTTCAGCTGTTTATCGAGAATCCAAAAGCGGTACTTCCGCCGGAAACTCGCGAACAACTGGTTGTCGAGCCGAGTATAGTGGAATCTACCAGCTTCGTGGAAGCCATCAGCGACACCGAAGCCGTTGAGCTTCTTGTGAAGCAAGTGAAAAATAAATCACTCAACTCCGAGCTTCTCGTCACCAGTGGCAACCCCTACCGCTCTCTCGTAATTCAGGATGGCGGTAAGGTCGTGGAAGAAGCCAAAGCCAAAGTAGCGGCTTGGCGCCAATACGCCAACGACCGCGGGTACACTGGTCGGGTGGCCTGGAAAGTCAAAGAGGGATTCACCCTCAAGACCCATGCTTCGTTGGCCGGGCCTTGCCACGATAATCTTCAGTACCTCCAAAACTGGCAGCTTCGCAATGACGAACCAACCCAGAACTCTCTCGTGTTCTGGATTCCGCGTCTAGTAGAAAACAGCACAAGCAAGAACATCAAGCAGATGGAGGCACACCGCGCCGAGTTGCAGAAGCGCTACAACTTTCCCGAGCGCCATTGTACTGAGTTCGGCTCCATCGCACTTCTCTTCGCCCTCATCTTGGCGCACTTCAAGCGCACAGGCGAGCGAGTGCCGTTGAAGGACTACTACGCGGCGTCAGATACCCTCCACGCGAATGGCAGCCGGCTCTATGCCGGGTACTTCGATGAGAGCGGCCTCTACTGCGGCGACTGGTGGGACGACGACCGCGACGGCAGTGTCGGCTTTTTCCTTCTGGGGGTGGAGACCCTCGGACACTAGGACCCTCTAGTTAGCACACCTCCGCATAGATGAAAATCTGTGCGGAGGATTTTTTTTATATTTTATATATTGCGAAGTATTAATTCGTATGATAATATAGAGCCACATAATATGTGTTATATGCTACATGTTACATGATAAAATTATGCAAGAAAAACTAGCCAATTTAAAAAAGAATTTTGTGGATGAATTACAGAATGTCTCCAATTTATTGGATTTGGATAAATTTGAGCAAAAGTTTTTTTCTCGCAAATCCGGCGAGATTACTCTTTTGATGAAAAGCTTAAAAGAAGTGTCTGCTGAAAAAAGAAAAGAATTGGGAAAACTTGCCAATGACGCAAAAAAAGAATTACAAGAATTATTGGACGCGAAAGTATTTGGGCTCAAAAACAAAGATAAAGATAAGCTGGCTGAAACAGAAGCAATTGATGTCACTCAGCCAAAACTACCAAAGCATCTCGGCGGGCATTTGCATCCTATTACCATAATCCAAAACAAATTAGAAGATTTGTTCACTTCAATGGGCTTTGAAGTGGAAGATGGACCTGAATTAGAAAGTGATTATTATAACTTTTCAGCGATGAATATCCCGGAAGATCATCCGGCTCGCGACATGCAGGATACTTTTTATGTAAAGGATCATTCCAATTGGGTTATGCGCACTCATACCTCGTCTATGCAAGTGCGTTCAATGCAAAAACGAGATACGCCAATGCGTGTAGTCATACCCGGACGCTGTTTCCGCAACGAAGCCACAGACCCAAGGCATGAGCATACTTTTTATCAATTGGAGGGATTTGTCGTGGACAAAAATGTGTCGCTTGGGGATATGAAGGGCGTACTAGAGGCAACAGTCAAGCATTTGTATGGAAAAAATTCAAAAATAAGATTAAGGCCAAAGTTTTATCCTTTTGTTGAACCGGGTGTCAATGGAGAAGTGTCTTGTTTTTTGTGTATGTCAAAAGGCTGCCGAGTTTGCAAGAATACCGGCTGGCTTGAGATTTTTGGCGCCGGAATGATTCATCCAAGCGTTTTAAAAGAAGGCAATATTAATCCGGACATTTATCAAGGATTTGCTTTTGGCTTTGGTTTAAATAGATTGGTGATGTTGAAATATAATATTGAGGATATACGAAATTTTCAGTCTGGCGATCTTAGGTTTTTAAATCAGTTTTAGATGTTCTAATTGTTTAATCACTTCGTTTGTTGTAAATGATGATGACTTATGGAATTTAGTTATGAAAAATTAGATGTATCCAAATTATCAAAGCAAATTATTAAGGAAGTATATAAATTAACAGAAAATTTTCCGAAAGAGGAAATTTATGGCTTAACAAGTCAAATAAGAAGAGCATCAATATCAGTTTTGTTAAATATAGCGGAAGGCAGCAGCAAAAAAAGCAAGAAAGAGTTTAATCGTTTTGTAAGGATGTCAACAGGATCGCTTGTTGAAGTAGATTGTGCAGTGAAATTAGCTATTGAATTAAAATATTTAGAACAAGATAAATATGGCGGATTTGATAAAATAATAAAAGAATTGTATTTTAAACTTATAGGATTGTCTAAATATTTATTAAAGTAATTTATTCAATTACAACCTGCCTGCCGGCAGGCAGGCATTTTGAACAATTATAACATTAGAACATAAGAACATATTATGTTAATAAGTAAAAATTGGTTAAAAGATTTTGTAAATGTTTCGGAGAATTCTGAGGACCTTGCAACGTATTTAACGATGAAAACAGTGGAGGTTGAAAGCGTAAAAGTTTTATCAAAAGATTTGGACAATATTATTGTTGGCAAGATATGTTCTGTTGAGGATCATCCGGACGCCGATAATCTAAAAGTCTGCGAAGTATCTATCGGAAAAGAAGACAAAAAAAACAAATCTGCCAAGATTGTTCGGGTTGTGTGTGGTGGTTCAAATTTACAAAAAGATATGCTGGTTGCGTTTGGCAATGTCGGCGCAAAAGTGCGTTGGCATGGGGAGGGCGAATTGGTGGAATTATCAAAAGTAAAAATAAGGGGAGTTGAGTCCAGTGGCATGATTTGCGCCTCCGATGAGATTGGGCTGGAAAATATGTTCCCCAAAAAAAGTGAAAAGGAAATTTTGGATTTGAGTTTTTTAGATGCTCCTGCCGGAACGTCATTGGCGGATGCGCTTGATTTGGATGACGTTGTTTTTGATATAGACAATAAATCAATGACGCACCGAGCTGATTTGTGGGGGCATTATGGAATTGCCAGAGAGATTTCTGCTTTTACAAAAAATAAGCTAAAGGTTATTAAGGCGGCTAAAATAAAAAGAGGAAAAAGCGTGGATCTTTCTGTCAAAGTAATTGATAAAAATTTGTGTCCAAGGTATGTGGGCCTGGTTATTGAGGGAATAAAAATAGAGCCATCTCCGGCTTGGATGCAAAAAAGATTATTGGCAGTTGGCGTTCGTTCAATAAATAACATTGTTGATATTACTAATTATGTTATGCACGAATTGGGCCAGCCAATGCATGCTTTTGACAGTGATAAGGTTTTTTCCGGTGATAAGAAAACAGAAAACAACAAAAATAAAAAAACCATTGTTGTAAGAAAAGCAAAAGGCGGTGAGAAATTTACGACACTAGGCGGCAAAGAATATGATTTGTCCGCAGAAACATTGGTAATTGCGGATAATTCAAGAGCAATTGCTATCGCGGGTGTTAAGGGCGGAAAGAATAGTGAGATAGACGAAGATACAACTTCCATAATATTGGAATCGGCAAATTTTAATGCATCCAATGTCAGACAAACTTCAATCGCGCTGGGGCTAAGGACTGATTCATCATCTCGTTTTGAAAAAAGCCTTGATCCGGAAGGGGCTATGCTGGCAATGCAAAGAGCGGTAGAATTGATTTTGGCTATTGTCCCAAACGCAAGAGTCGCAAGCAGTCTTGTGGATGAAAATAATTTTAAATCCAGCAGAAAGCCAATTGCTTTGCCTTTGGATTTAATTGATAAAAAATTAGGCATTCAGATTCCAAAAAAAGATTCAATACAAATTTTAAAAAGATTAGGGTTTGCGGTAAATACAAAAAATGAAGAATTACTGGTTGTCCCCCCAAGCTGGCGTTCCGCAAAAGACATTTCAATCCCGGAGGATTTGGTTGAAGAAATTGTGAGAATGTATGGCTATGATTTGATTCCCTCAAGCTTGCCAAATTTGCCAATTACGCCTCCGGAAATAAACAAAACAAGGTTTGTAGAAAGAAAATTAAAAGAATTATTGGCTTATGAATTTGGTTTTACAGAAGTTTATAATTACTCTTTTGTCTCAAAAGATTTATTAAAAAAAATGGGTGAAAACTTGGATAATTATTTAGAATTGGATAATCCAATAGCAAAAGACAGGCCGATGATACGCAGGCATATTATTGCAAATATGCTGCAAAATGTAGAAAGCAATTTACATCGTTATGATGAGGTTGGGTTATTTGAAATAGGAAAAACTTATATAATTGAAGAGGCGGGGGATCGGGTTAAGTTTGGCAGTGGAGAATTACTGCCAAAACAAGAATTAGTGCTTGGAATGGCTTATGCGCAAAAAGATATCAATATTCCTTTCTACATTTTATCAGAAGCCATGATTGGAACTTTGAATAGGTTGAATATTGATGTTAAATTAAGAAATGCTTTGCCAAAGAATAATAATTGGGTTCATGGCGGAAGATTTGCGGAAATTTATTTTGATAATAGTGCTGTTGGATTTATAAGCGAATTAAACCCCTCAGTTCAAGAAAATCTTGGGATACCATATAGGACGGCGGTACTTGAACTCAAAGTAGAAGCGCTTGCGCCGTTTTTTGATAAGGAGGTTGATTATGAGAAATTGCCTAATTATCCAAGTGTTGATAGGGATTTGGCTTTTTTGGTTAATCGTGAAGTTGAGCATGAAAAAATAGTTGAGGCGGTAAGAAAAATTGATTTGCTTGTGGCAGATGTGGAACTGTTTGATGTCTATGAGGGCAAACAGATTGAAAAGGGGAAAAAGAGCATGGCTTATCATATTATTTATCGGTCGGAAGTAAAAACATTGGAATCAAAAGATGTTGACGGACTGCATCTAAAGGTAATAGATTTGCTTCAGAAAAAGTTTGGCGCAGAAATTAGAAAATAATTTTGTTGTTAATAAAAAAGTGTGGTATAATAATGCCATACTTTTTTTATATTTAAATATCTATAAACTTGTCTGTCATTTGTTTATAGAAATAGGAGACAAATATGTTAAGCTCGAGCCAAGATCTTTTGTATATAATTTTAGCACTGTCAATATTGTGGTTTACAATTTTTTTGTGCTGGTTGCTGTATCAGGCCGCCAGAGTATTGCGCAATGCCAATGATATAATTGAGACTCTTAGAGATAAACTTGAATTAATAACAGACGCGGTTCATTTGATAAAAGACAAAGTTGATCACTTATCAAGCGGAATGGGGATGATGAATAAAATGGTTGGCGGTTTTGCGGAAAAATTTCTTGTGGATAAATTGCTTGGAAAAAGAATTAAGAAAAAGGAGGTAGAGCGAGAAAAAAGCACAAGCAAGAAGAAAAAGTCCAAAAAATAAAGAAAATATATAGGCCCCTAAGGAGGGGCCTTTTTAGTTGACTTTTTTTGCCTTTTGTGTTTAAATGCTCTAAAAGAAAAGGAGGAGGTATGCGATTGAGACAATTTCAATGTGTGTGCAAAAAAGTTGCCAGACCAACAGGGCTAAAAAATGGTCTTCCGGCAAACAAATGTGAATGTGGAAAAGTTTGGTTTGCGTTTGCGTGTTGGAAGTGCTATCAGAGGATAGATGAGAGGTATAGTCCAAAAAAATGCAGCCAATGTGGCAAGTATCATTGCCCCTCTTGCGGGGTGTGTCGCCATGGCTGTAACTGCAACGATTCTTGTAACTCAAAACCACAAACCAAAGGATAGAACGAATGAAAAACTTACTGTTCTTCGTCATTGCTAGTGTGTTTTTGTGGGTTGGTTGTAACGGGCGTAGTTTTGTTGGGTTTCCATGTGTGGATGACAGCGATTGTGGATCAGGATTTTGTCTTCGCGAACTAAATGACGGTGCCCAAAAAGATCCAAAAACAATTGAGTTTGTTAATGGGATGTGTACCGAAGATTGCGAAGAAATCGGCGGATTTGAGGGGAGTAAAGTTTGTCTGCAGTATTCGCCGACGAATCAAATGTTCCTCTTTGACCTGTGTCGCAATGACAATGATTGCAGAGTTGATGATTCATATTATTGTGTTTGGGTTGGCAGTACGTCAAACTCAGTAGATGCTCAATTGGGAATAAACGCATGTTTGCCCGAGGACGCAATACACTAATAATACTGCAAATTAAGTAAGTCTGTTTAATAGCGTTTATTGCTCGACTCATGTTTCCCTAATTTTATTGGTAAACATGAGCGAGCAAGCATATACCTTACAAGGGTATTTTTTTATTTGATTTTTCTGTTCGATTTAGCTAATATACATCCACTATGTCCAATTTTACACATTTACATGTTCACTCCCATTATTCTCTGTTGGATGGCTTAACCAAGATTAAGCATCTGGTTAAGACTGCAAAAGAAAGGGGATTTGATGCAATCGCCCTTACGGATTCAGGGGTCATGTATGGGGCAATTGAATTCTACAAAACATGTTTAGCCGAAGGTGTTAAGCCAATTATTGGTTTTGAGGCGCGTATAATTAATGGAAGCATAGAAGATAAAGATGGTGAGAACTTTTTTCATCTGATTCTTTTGGCAGAAAATTATGATGGTTATCGTAATTTGATAAAACTTTGCTCCCAAGGGCAGACAAGGGGGTTTTTTAATGGCAAGCCCAACATAGATAAAAAATTATTAAAACAATATAGTAAAAATGTTATTGCTCTCTCGGGGGATATCCGCGGAGAAGTTCCGCAATTATTGAGACAAGGAAAGTTAGACGAGGCGGCTAAGGCCGCAAAAGAATACAATGAAATTTTTGGGAAAGATAATTTTTATTTGGAATTACAAGATCATCCTGCGATTGAGGGACAAATTGACGTCAATACAAAGATGATTCAATTGTCTAAGGATTTGGGGATACCAATGGTAGTGACTAGAGATGTGCATTATCTTGATCCCGCTGACGCAGAAGCGCAGGATATTTTGACATGCATTAGCAATGGCTGGAGAGTGGGGCAGCCAAACCGCGAGGATTATAGGCAGGTGGACAGGTCGCTAAAGAACGCAGAGGATATAATTTCTCGTTTTCGCCATGTGATGGAAGCAATTGAGAACACCGGCAAAATTGCTGATCGTGTAAGTATTAAGATAGAGCTGGATAATTGGCATTTTGCGCCTGTTGAAATTCCAAAAGGCAAGACAGAAGATCAGGTCTTGCGCGAGATGGTGTATGGTAGTGTGGAAAAGTTTATGCCTTTGACAAAAGAAATTGAAGAAAGGATTAATCATGAATTAGACATTATAGGGAAAAAAGGATACGCGCCATATTTTTTGTGCGCTGCTGATTATGTGGCTTATGCCAAATCCAATGGAATTGTAGAGACAACCCGTGGTTCAGCCGCCGGTTCGCTTGTTTCATATATAATTGGAATTACCACTGTTGATCCAATCAGATTCAGGCTTCCATTTGAAAGATTTTTAAATCCATTTCGGCCTAGTCCGCCGGATGTTGATACGGATTTTGCCGACGATCGTCGTGATGAAATGATAGAATATGTCACAGATAAATATGGCAAAGATAAAGTTGCGCAAATTATTACCTTTGGAACAATGGCAGCTCGCGCGAGCGTGCGCGATGTTGGGCGCGCGCTTGGTTTTTCGTATAATTTTTGCGATCAAGTCGCAAAACTTATTCCTTTTGGGTCACAAGGTTTTGCCATGACAATTGAACGCGCCCTAAAAGAAGAGCCGGATTTAAAAAAATTATATGATACCAATGACGATGTAAACCGCTTGCTTAATCTGGCGCAAAAAGTAGAGGGGTGTGTGCGTCATACTTCTATCCATGCTGCCGGCGTGGTAATCTCGCCAACTCCGCTTACGGATTTTATGCCGATTCAATATGAAACCGGAGGAGATAGAATTATAACGCAGTATAGTATGTACGATGTTGAATCGGCCGGTGTTTTAAAGAATGATTTTTTAGGAATACGCAATTTGTCTATTTTAGGAAACGCCGTAGAATTTGTGGAAAAAACAATTGGAGATAAAATCGATATTTATAGACTGCCATTGGATGACAAAAAAACATTTGAAATGTTGGCGCGCGGAGAAACTATGGGAGTATTTCAAATGGCAAGTCCCGGAATGACTAGGTGGGTAAAAGAACTCAAACCAACCACAATAGATGATATCATGGCTATGGTGGCGCTTTATCGTCCGGGGCCGATGGAGTTTATCCCGGAATATATCAAAAGGAAGCACAATCCGGAGACGATAGATTATCCCCACCCGGATGTTAAAGAAATTTTAGAAGCATCTTTGGGATTATTAATTTATCAAGATGATATTATGTTGACGGCTATTAAGCTGGCTGGTTATGATTGGCTTGAGGCTGATAAATTTAGAAAGGCCATGGGGAAAAAGATTCCGGCATTAATGGTGGAACAAGAAAAAAAGTTTAAAGATGGTTGTGTAAAAAATAATATTCCTAAAAAAGTTGTAGATGATTTGTGGGAACGTATAAAACCGTTTGCTTCGTATGGTTTTAATAAGGCGCATGCCGCCAGTTATGGCGTGGTTGCTTATCAAACTGCCTATATGAAGGCGCATTATCCGGTTCAGTATATGACAGCTATACTGCAGGCTGAATCAGGCGATGCTGAAAAAGTTTCCGCAATTGTGCAGGAGTGCAAGAGAATTGATATTGAGGTATTGCCGCCGGATGTAAATGAAAGTTTTCTTAATTTTGCTATGGTTTCAAAAGCGGGGGAGAGAGGGAGAATTCGTTTTGGATTGTCAGCAATTAAAAACGTTGGTGAGCATATTTGCGGTGTAATTTATAAGGAGAGAAAAGATAACGGACAATACAAAAACTTGGAAGATTTTTTGGGAAGAATAACAGACAAGGATTTAAATAAAAAATCAGTTGAAAGTTTGGCGCAATCCGGCGCCCTCGATTGTTTTGGCATTGATAGAGGCGTGCTTTTGGCAAATGTTGAGAATATATTATTCTTTATAAGAAACACAAGAGAAAAATCCGCCTCTAACCAAGATTCTCTTTTTGCTGGCACAAGTATTTCTCTGGATGATAAAGTAGTTTTGAAAAGCTCTAGTCCCGCGACAATGGATGACAAGTTAATTTGGGAAAAGAATTTGCTTGGGCTTTATGTCTCTTCGCATCCTTTTGTATTTTTTCAAGAAAAGATGGAAGGCTCGCTAACTCCATTAAACGAGATAGAGGATTATGGCAGAGACAAAATGGTGGTGGTGGGTGGTATTATCGATAAATTAAAAAAGAAAATAACCAAAAAGGGGAGTATTATGATGTTTGCCACAATAGAAGATTTGTCCGGCACTATGGAGCTTTTGGTTTTCCCAAAAACATTTGAACAAACACAAAGCCAATGGAGGGAAGGAAATATTGTCTGCGTGGTTGGAAAGACGCCAAGAGAGACTGGGGATAATAAATTGTTTGTTGAAAAAGTTTATGTTCTTGATAAAAATAATATTGACGAGGTTGCTCAATTATTTTCTCTCGGCAAAGTTAAAGATGATAGAAAAGTAAAAGATGAAGAAAAATTTATTACAATTAGGCTTAGTAAAGATGAGTTGAGGAATCATACCGATAGATTAAAAGAAATATTTGAACTATATCCCGGCTCATATAATCTATATATGCAAATAGACGGCAATGCCATTAGAACGCAAACCAAAATTGATTGGAATGAAGAAGTAAACAAAGCTCTTGGCGATCTTTTGGGTGTTGGCAGGGTGAGTGTGTAAGTTTTAGCTATATACTGTCCAATTTGGGCAGGCTTCAATGTCTTTCCAATTCGTGAATTCTTTTTTTAGGGCATGGTAATATCCGGCTACCGCAATCATAGCGGCGTTATCCATTGTATATTTTAATTCCGGCAACAGCAGCTCAGTTCCGGGATTTTTTTCTTTTAGTGTTTCGCGTAATTTTTTATTTGCGCTTACTCCGCCGGAGAGGATAATTGTTTTTGGTTTGTATTTCTTAACAGCGCGAATTGTTTTTGCTACTAAAACATCGACAATTGCTTGTTCAAAACTGGCGCAGAAGTCATTTAAGGCGGTGGCTGGTAGCTCGTAGGTTGTAGGTTTTGAGTTGTTTTTTATATTTTTTTGCTTTGTGTTATCGCGCAGCCAATAAAGCGCGGCAGTTTTTAATCCCGAAAAACTAAAGTCATAAGATTTGTCGTTTATCATTGGGCGGGGAAAGTCTATCGCTTTTGTATTTCCACCTTCCGCGGTTTTAGAAATTTTTGCTCCGCCTGGGTACTCAAAACCAATAAGTTTGGCAATTTTATCAAATGTTTCACCGGCCGCATCATCTCTGGTCTTGCCTATTAATTTATATTTGCCATGATCTTTCATTAATACAAGTTCAGTATGTCCGCCGCTAACGATAAGGCATAGGGCAGGGAATTCTATATTATTTTCTTTTGTGAGCTCAACAGAATGAATATGTCCTTCAATATGGTTTACTCCAATTAAAGGTATGTCCCAAAGATATGATAAAGTTTTGGCTGCTTCCACACCAACAAGCAAACCGGTTATCAATCCGGGTCCCGCGGTTACGGCTATTGCGTCTATGTTTGGATGTTTAGATGTTTGTATGTTTGAATGTTTTATCACTTCTTCTATTACCGGCAAGATATTTTCCGCATGTTTGCGTCCGGCAATTTCCGGCACAACACCGCCATATTTTTTATGAACTTCTATCTGACTTGCCGTTTTTTCTGCAAGTATAGAAAAGCTTGCCCGGTGCAGCCCAGAGGGCGAAGACGGGGCTTTTATAATGGCGGCAGAAGTGTCGTCGCAAGATGATTCTATTCCAAGTATTATCATAGTAATTTGATTGTAGCAAAAAAGTGGCTAAATTGCCACTTTCTCAGTAAAAACAGTCAACTGTCAAAAGTCAACTGTTAATTGTTGCTATGTAGCCCTAAGGGGAATCGAACCCCTGTTACCAGGATGAAAACCTGATGTCCTAACCACTAGACGATAGGGCCATTATAATATTAGCTTGTAGCTTGTGGTTTGTATTAACGAGAAGATTATATTATATTTTTCTTCTTTAGTCAAGACATGGGATAAAAAAATGCCTGGAACGCGTTGTACTTGCGCGTCCCAGGCTAGCCCGTTCCTCTTTCGTCCCCAAAACGCCAGAACAGGCCGGGCACTAACTTATTACGGTTAGTGCCGATCGTAATACTGGATGACTTTCATCATCTCCCCTCCGATGGTTGTGGCTGTATCTACAGCATTGCGGAGTCCCAGTGAGATTAGGTGTTTTCACCCCCACCTAATATCGGGGCTGCTGTAGTATTAACTACAGAAATCCAACCTTGACGTTCTTCATGCGTTCTCCTTTGGACGGAAAATTAATATACCATATTTTTCTCTTTTTGTCAAGGTGTGTGGCAAAAAAAAGGGCGGAGACTGTTGGTCTCCGCCTGCCCTGGTCAACCAGGTCGGGTGTTGTCAGGCACCATCCCCCCCTTACTTCCTCGGTGATTTTTATTACGAGGATTTATTTGTGCACACGCAGTATACATTGTATGTATGCGTTTGTCAAGATATATATAAAAAAATCGCCGTGGTTGGCGTTTATTTAAAAAAGTGTCTTGGGAGGGGGTAGAGAAGTAATGTTGACTTGATTTGATCAGAATCAAAGCCTTACTTATCCCCCCTCCCGTAACCACCTGGTTTGGTTGAGCTGACTAGTTTTTTGAATCATTTTCAGTTGCCCCACGTTTAAGGGGTCTGTTTCATCTCAACAGCAGACTCAGAAATGCATTCATTTCTTGGTTTTGTGATGATGGGACTACTACTTGTTGTGGTAGTCCCATCATTTTGGTGCGACGGCGGGCTCTGCCCGTAGCGCCTCCCTCCGAAGAGTTCGGCGCTAAATGTGAATTTCCATCATTACCTCCGAGGTGGTAGGGTCGCGAGTTTTTCGAGGGTTCCGTATGGACGCGTTTTTTCGTATATACGCGTTATACTTCTTGTCGGTTATAATGAGTTGATATTCCTCTGTTGTGGGGCGTGGCCCCTTCTCCTTGTTAGGGTTAGAATTTTTCGACTCACGATACATCATAGCATATTTTTGGTGTTTTGTCAACCCCTCCGTACTAATATTTATCCACATTAGGGGGTATTGACTAAATATGAGCATTGGTATACTATATGCCCATAAAACAACCCCGCAATACAGCGGGGCCAAGCCGCAGACAGTAGCTGGGTTTATAGCCCTTAATGTGCTACCGAGGTAATCCTACTTCTATTTTTAGAAATTTAAGGTCGAGGATAAACCTATGTCTGTGGTAAAAACCACAGTTTTTTTATTAGATTGTTATGGCCAAAACTAAACAACAAAAAGAACAATCAGTACAAACACTTACTGATGGACTAAAAAACGCAAAATCAGCCGTTTTTGCTAATTTTCAGGGTTTGAAAGTATCAGAGTCTGAAGAATTGCGTGGTATTTGCAGAGGTAAAAATGTTACTTATGTGGCAAACAAAAAGACTTTGCTCAAAAAAGCATTGTCTGACGCCGGATTTGATGTTGACACAAAGTCATTCCAAGGTGGAATAGCAACAGTTCTTGGAAACGAGGATGAGGTTGCCCCAGCGCAAATTATTGCCAACTTTGCAAAAAATCATGAAGTAGTTGAGATTTTTGGAGGAATACTTGAGGGTCAATTTATTGATGCCGACAAAGTAAAGGAATTATCAAAGTTGCCAAGCAAGCACCAATTACTTGGTCAATTAGTTGGAACACTAAACGCTCCAATTTCCGGCTTTGTAAATGTATTGGCTGGAAATATTCGTGGATTAGTCAATGTTTTAAATAGTATTAAAGAAGCGAAAGCATAAATTAAATAAAATGTTCAAGATGTTATACCACTTCGTTTGTTCTAAATGATCAATTTGAACAAGCGTAAGCGATAAAACAAATAGAACACTATAACATTAAAATTATGACAGAAGAAACACAAGAAAAAAAAGAGGTAGAAGTACCTGCCAAGTTTAAATCAATAGTTGAGGAAGTTGAAAAAATGTCAGTCCTTGACTTGTCTGAACTTGTAAAAGTGCTTGAAGAAAAATTTGGCGTAAGCGCTGCTGCTCCGATGGCAATGATGGCAGCTCCAGCTGCTGGCGGAGAAGCCGGTGGCGCAGCCGAAGAAAAGAGTGAGTTTAATGTTGAGTTGACAGGATTTGGTGAAACCAAAATCGCTGTTATCAAAGTAGTAAAAGAAATGACAGGACTTGGTCTGGCTGATGCCAAAGCATTGGTAGATGGAGCTCCAAAAACAATAAAAGAAG
>Ga0210057_1001824_pt1 | contig 31599 bp, 20 predicted proteins | sample CryGeyCG2114_010_2_FD_183968 | JGI IMG/M metagenome (GOLD analysis project Ga0210057, IMG submission 183968) | Groundwater microbial communities from aquifer - Crystal Geyser CG10_big_fil_rev_8/21/14_0.10 (SPAdes) (version 2) | ecosystem: Environmental > Aquatic > Deep subsurface > Groundwater ...
CTCACTTATATCTATTGCTGTAATATCTGGCTTTGTCCTTTTAAGATATTTAAAACTTTTCAAGGCCAAAATAAATCCCTTAAAAAAACTCCACTTTTTATTTAGCAAAGAAGTAATAAAATGATACGGTAACCAAAATAAGTGCCAAAATAAGTATTTCCCTTGCAAGAAATATTTCCAATAAAAAAGAAATTGGTTTTTGTAGTTTATCGACTCAATAAATGATTGTTGGTAGTAAGTTTTTATAGTTCCCTCTTCGTGGTTGTGCCAAACAATTGATTTTGGTTCAAAGTAGGTTTTGTAACCCTTAAGCCAGCCGCAAAAACCCAAATCCACATCTTCCCAATAAAAGGGAGAGAAAATTAGATCATAGCCACCAATCTCAAGCCAAATTTTTTTATTAAATGCCGAGGCTCCACCAACCGCCCACAAAGAATAACCTGCTTGCTTATACTCAGGATATTTTTGATGAAGAAAAAACCCCTTGCTAAGAATGCCCTTTCCTCTACCATGAAGACTTATTATATTTCTCTGCTTAACTTTTTCTAAACAACTAACTGAGAATGTATCTTTTTTAGCAAAATAAGGAAGTAGAGGTTTTATAAAATTTTGTTCCGGTACGACATCGCTATTTAAAAGAATAACTATTTCTCCCCTTGCCATCTTAACGCCTCTATTGCAAGAGAAAGCAAAACCTTTGTTTTTTTTATTAATAACGATTTTTACTTGTGAATAATTATCTTTTAAAAAAAAGATACTGTTGTCGCTAGAACAATCATCAACCACGATAATTTCCCAATCTTTTTTATTCCATTTTTCACAAGTTTTTATAACTTTTGGCAGATTTTCTGCAAGTAGCTTTTCCCCATTATAGTTTGGAATAATAATACTAAATTTCATTTCTTCTCCTTTTCTGCTCCATATGTTTTTCCATTCTAGTTAAAATTAAAAACTCTTTGTATTTTGACAAAAGATTTTCCCTTATCTACCCAAAATCCATATTGGTATTGGTTAATCTTCTGCGGATTTTCCTTCTTGCCATTAACTTTGATAACCAAATTAGGATAATAAGCATCCGAGACAATAATAAAACAATTTCTTTCGGATTCAACCTCTAAATTTATTTCATTCGAAGAATATTTTAAGATGTCGATTTTGCCTTCACACTGATCTTCTTTGGAAAAGTAAAATCTGGGTAATACATTTTTATTCTCAAAAAGCTTTGTCTGCCCTTCTTCTATAATCTTTACAAAATTAGCAGCTGGTAATTCTTCAAAACTCAGAATATATTTCACATTTAAAAGATTGATTAAATCACTAGTAATATTTTTGGGGTTAATTTGACGATTAAAAGAATAATTATTTTCTGATTTAGCAATAAAGTCTCCATAGTCTTTTAAAAATAAAGGGTCATATCCCTGAATTGTCTCCAGATGATAAATAGAAGAAAAATTAGGCGGCAAAATTCGATCATCAATACTTAAAATCCGAAAAGGTTTTTTTTGTTCTTGCAGAAAAGATAATATCTTAGTGCTTGGAAAAATAAGCTCTTGTTTAACAAATGGATTATATTTCTTGAAGAATCTTAGAAGATCAAATAACAATAAAAATAAGATCATTGTTGTCAAAATATTTTTAAATTTCTTCTTAGAAATTAAATATAGAAGATAAAAGCTACAAAACCCTAAAAATATTGCCGAAGGGAAAATAAGGTTCCTCTTGGTAATTGATAAATTCACCACCAAGTCATTGTTAAGAATTTTCGGCATTAACAATACGAAAATCCAAGTTCCTAAAATAAAAAAGCTAAAGAGAATAAGTGGTCTAAGCGGGTTTTTTTTCAAAAATTCTTCTAGTCCAAAAGCAGCCAAAACGCAAATAGAAAAACAACTAATCATTAAAAGTCTGGATGGAGAAGATGTAGAAATAAAAGGAATGTTTAATATAAAGGGAATTTGAGAAATAAGGTTATTCGTCGCCAGCAGAATAGAGAAAAGAAGTGAAAGTTTAAAAAAGGCTGCTTTTTTAAACTTAGTAGTGATAAAAAAGGAAAAAGCAAAGAAAAACGGAATGATCCCAATATAAGAAACATATTCTCCATAATTCCATTTGCCCCAATAATTTAAGGTTGCTGGATTACCAAAAAAGTCAGGAAAAATAAATTGAATCAAATTCTCCCAAGGAACAAACAGTATCTGTGGAATATCTAATTCCCTCGTGCTTCTTGCTACAAATCGAAAGGTAGGTAACCACTGAATAGAGGTTATCAGCAAAAATAAAAAATAAAATAAACATATCAATTTAACTTTTTTAGGTTGAATTATCTGTCTATTAGAAAAAATTGCATATATTAGATAACAAATTGCGAATACCTGAATATGAAAAGCAGTCTGTAAATGGCCACCAAAAAAAGAAAAAGAAGAAGAAATTAGAAACAGAAATAAAAATTGATAATTTTTCTTTTCTACAAAGAACCTATCAATAGAATACAGAATTAACGGCAGCCAAAGAACAGTATGGCCAATGTTGCCCCACTCAAACCAGGCAATCATAAACCCGGAAAATCCAAAAACCAGTCCCCCCAGTAAGGAAGCAAAAACACTCAATTTTTTATTATTTAAAAACAAATACATAAACAAAATTGCTAATAGTGGTTGAATTAAAATATAAAAAGCCCAGGCCAAATCAAAATTAAATAAAAAAAACAAGAAGTTCAAAGGATAAAAAACACCTGACTGAAAATTAGCTAAAAGAGGAGTTCCAGAAAAAGAATAATTATTCCATACCGGCAGTTTTCCTTCTTTTAAAATCTCGATAACTAGTTTTTTCCATGGATATTGCTGTCGTACGGGATCAGTTATCAAAAAGTTTTTAAAGGGGTAGCCTCTCACATAGTCCTGGATAAAATAATCTCTAAATGGATGATACATTCCGGCAATTGTATCAGCGGGAATGGGAAACAAACCCCGGATGAGAAAATTGGTAAAATATAAACCAACAAGGAATAAAAAGAAAAAAAGCAAAAAATGTTTTTTGATTACAGCGATCATTTAACTAATTCATTTATTTTTCTACAGAAAACTGCCTTACTAAACCTTCTGCTTGATTTAATTGCGTTTTTAGAGGTTTCTTCTCTTAAATTTTCGTCTCTGCTTAAATGTAGGGTTAAGTCTATCAAATCCCTTTGTGTTGCCCATAAAAAACCGTCTTGGTCATCTCTAATGATCTCCTTTTGACCCCCTGAACTAACAACAATAGGGACACAGCCGGCCGCCATTGCCTCAACCGTACTAATACCGAAATGTTCTACTCTTTCTGGATGTCTTTCCGAGTCCTCTCCGAATCCGGCTGCATGCCAATAAATTTTTGCCTTTTCATAATATAACTTTAAATATTTAAATTCTATGTCTTTTATTAAATTAATTTGATACCCCTTAGCTTCTTTTTTAAGATGATTATAGAAATCTTTACCCTCTTTACCAGTAACTCCTCCTGCCAGTATTAGGCGCCAATCTTTAAAACCACTATCGACCATTTTTTTAAATGTCTCTATCAAGAAATCCTGTTTCTTGTTTTGAGATAAATTATCAAACCTGCCAACAGAGATAATTATGTTTTCTTTTTCTCCTGGATTGAAATCTTCAACAGATACTGGCGGATAAACAACTATGCTTTTAATTCCAAATTCCTTATCAATGAATTTTTTGGTAAATTGCGAGTTACAAATAACTCTCTTTATAAGTTTAAGTTTTAATTTATTAGTCGTCGATTTTCCTTTTACACCTATTAGAGGAACCTGAAAGTGAATAAAATTATTTTTAGAAAATAGAATAGGAATGCTACCATCTGATAAGAAAAAAAATGATTGATATTTATGGGTAATTAAATATTTTTTGAACAAATTTAATTTACTGCATAAAATATCGTAAAATTCTGAATTAATTTTTAACTCAGAAAGTGATAAATTGAATCTTTTTTCAGCCTTTTTTATTATCTTATTATCATGCCAAAAAACTTCTACCTCATAGTCACGCTGTAGACATTCGGCAATAGTCAAAATATATCTCTCTCCCCCACCAAGGGTATCAAGATAAGGGCTGAAAATTCCAATCTTCTTTTTGCTAATCATTTTCTGTTAAAATCAAAAAGTATAGTTGTATATAATCAATGATAATGGAAAAAGGCTCAAAAAACAAATTCTTTAAAATCGTATTTCTATTGTTTCTAATAATTACCTTTATTCTTTGGTTCAAGATAAGGATTTTTATTGCCGACAAGAATAATTTCCCTGACGAGATTGATAATTTTACTGTCGGTTGGCTAATGACTAAAGGAAAAGTTTTATATAAAGATATTTTTGTTCACCATTTCCCTTTTATGTATTTTTTGGCATTTTTCCTTGAACTTTTTAATCATGAATTTATCACCTATCGTTTCTTCATGGTTGGCTACTCTTTTATTTTTTGGATAATCATGCTTAAAGTCCTAAATCACCAACTAAGATGGATAATTTTGATAACTATGATTCTGAATGCTTGGAGTTTAATATTTTACGGCGGTCATCAATTTGCTTCCGAAACTCTCTTTGCTTACTCGCTTTTAGGTTCTTATTTGATATTTGTGAATAAGTTGTTATATTCTGAAAAATTTAAATTCTCAAAAACAGAGTTATTACTTTTTGCTTGGTTTTTTATTACCACTTTCTTTTCTTCTATTATCTATTTCTTATCATTTGTCCCACTGTTTATCTCTTATCTTGTAAAAAACCGACGAAATTTTTCTAAAACAGATTTTAAAAAATTAAGTAGATACTTTTTTCTCCCTATAATATTAATAAGCGCCATAATATTAATATACCTCATATTTAATGATACGCTTGGTGAAGCCCATTGGGCACTTTTTGTTTTTAATAAAACATCTTACGCCCAAAGATACTCTCTTGGAACTAATAGCTTTAATAATTTTTTAATAAAAATTTTTGATGATTTTGCTAATCACTTTTATCAGTTGACCAAAAATTCTTTTCCTCTTCTGTTAATATACTTCCAATCATTAAAAACTAATCTCATCCTTTTGGTAAGTTCTGGTAATTTTGAAAATTTTAAACAAAATTTATTTATTAGTCATAGAGAAATTTTCAATAATCTGTTTTCTTTTGAAGTTTTTATTTTTCTTTTTTTAATAGTGGGGTTACTTACCTTTATAAAACAGAAAAAATACCCCGCCGCTTTATTAACTTTATTTTTTACCCTAAGTGTCCGACTAAGATATGGAGAATTATTTCATATTTCTAGTTATTATCTCTTTAGCTTTTTCCTAATTGCTTTTGCTCTAAATCACACTATACAAAATGCTTTTAGGAAGAAAGCTATTTGGTTTCTTATTCCCTTATCCTTAGTTACTCTTTATTATTTTAAAATGAAGCCTGAATTTAAAATTAGAACTTCTTATGACCTCAAAGACGAACATCCTATTTTAACTCAGTTTGTTAAGGATAATACAAAAATTGAGGATAAAATTTTTCAAATTAATATTGGTTCATCTCTTTATTATCTTTCTGAAAGACAACCATCAAATAGATTTATCTTTTATTATCCCTGGGTTGATTGGACTCCTAAACTGGAAAAAGAAGCTTTGGATAATTTAAAAACCCAACAACCAAAATTAGTTTTGGTTAATAATGAGTCTATTAAATTTTCACAGACATCGTATCAAAACTCCTATTTACAGCTACTAGAATACTTAAACCAGTATTATAATCAAAAAACGACTTCAACCAATACAATTTCTATTTTTTCAAGAGAATAACTTACTAGAGAAGTCTTTTAAAAGAAGTGCTTTCGTTTTTAAACTGGCAAACTTTAACCCAAATCTTAAACGTGATTTTGTCATTTGTTTTTCTTTTTCTTTGCTAACAATTCCTGGCTGAGTCCCGAGATTCTTATGCCAGGCTCGGGCAAATCCATCATAAAAAACAGTTAATTTTTTTCTTTTCGCTTTTTCACAAAAATCAACATCTTCCCAATACATAAAATATTTTTCATCAAACAACCCAATCTTTTGAAAAACCTTTGTTTTTATTAACATTACACAACCGGTGGCAAAGTCTGTTTCCTTAAGCTTATTAAATTGACCGTTGTCTACCATGTCTACACCAATATGGCTAGCATAAATATTGTTCCAATCAATTTTACCTCCAGCATACCAAATAATTTTACCCAAATCTGTCTTCTCATATTTCTTCTTGTGATATTCAAAACCAGGGGCAAAATAAATCTTAGGAGAAACTATGTTTTTGTCGCTTGTGATAAGTTTGTTTATACAATCGTTGTCTAACCACGCATCGTCATTTAATAAAAACACATAGTCTGCGTTGTTTTTGAGGGCAACTTTTATGCCCTGGTTATTAGCAGCAGCAAATCCTATATTTTTATAATTCTCTATTAAATTGATATTCTTTAAACTACGAAGTTTTCTAACTGAATCATCTCTAGAATCATTATCAACTACTATTATTCTGTGGTTAAACTTTCCCTTTTGATTTTTTAAAGAATCTATGGCTTTAAGTGTTTCTCCGGTCCTTTTATAATTAACCACAATAGAAACAACTTTGTTAATTTTATTCATCTAGCTTTTATCTTTTTTAATAAAACGATTAAAAATGTTAAGGCAATTATACTTATAGCTAATCCATATTTAAAGCTTGTTGGAAAATATCTAAAAACCACTATGTGTTTTCCTCTAGGAAATTTTACAGCTCTAAAAGCATAATTAGCTCTTATTATATCAGTCGGCTGATCATCAATAAAAGCCTCCCAGCCAGGGTAGTAGGTGTCTGATAAATATAGAATAGCATCACTATCCGATTCCCCTTCTATGACTACTTTATTTCCTGAATAACTTATAATTTTTGCTTCTTTAATCTCTTTATTTTTCTCTGTTGGAGAATCAATCTTTTTTTCCAAAAGAACTTTCTTGGTTATATCAAATTCTAAAGAATAAACTGTTTTTAAAAATTTTCTGTCATCTTGTTGAACTTCATAGTCAAAGGCCAGAAAAGTTCTAGGCAGAACGTTTCTATTTTCAAAAATTTCCCATTTATCATCTTGCCAAATCTGTGGCCCGATATTCTGTTCTAAAGCTTTTCTATTTCTATCATTGTCCTTTTTTAATCCAGCAATATATTTAACTGATAAAAGATTTAATAATCTCTGCTGATAAAAATCATTCCAGCTCTGGTTCTTCTCGTCTGAATAACAAATTTTTGCCTCAATTCTTGAAGGGTTAAGATCGTATTCTCCTTTTTTGCCGCAGCCCTCAAAAAGCCGAGCATACCACACTGGATACATTGCTTCTACACCGTCGGGGGAATAGATTTTATAAATAGTTTGGAAATTAGAATTAATATAGCCTTCTCCATAAGACCATGACCGAAAATAATCAGAACTTTTCGTCTGTAAAAAACTCAAAACATTGTGATCGGGAAAAACATTTTTCCTCTCGGAGAAAAAAAGATATTTATTACAAAAATAAATTTGATAACCGAGCATAATAAAAATTATTATTATTCCCGCAATTTTTTTTAGTGATTTTTTTGTTACAAGACTTATGAAACCAACAAAGAAAGTCATTATAAAGCCGACAAATGGTAAAATTAAATTTCTTTTTATAATTTGAATTGCTTCTGGTTTTAGCTCTTTTATCTGCCAGAAATCGTAACTAAGCTTTAAAAGTTTTAGGTTTTTGTTTTGAATCAAACCCCAGATTAGAAAATAACCAAGAAAAAGAGTGATGGCCGCCAATAAGAAAGATAATGTTTTCGTTCTTGTTGAGTTTTTTTCGCCAAAAAATCTTTGAAATCCTAAACCCGCTAAAAAAGAAATGCAAAAAGCACTGATAATAAATACTCTGCTGGGAACAAAAGAAGAAAGAATTGGTAATTTCAGATTTATAACAAAGAAGCTAAAAGGATTTTTAAAAGCGTATAAAAAACAAAAAACGGTTATTAAAATAAAAAAATAAGATAGGCGTTTTTTCTTCCAAGAAAAAACTTCAAATAGGGCAAAAAGCAAAACACCGACAGCAACAAATAAAACATTCTCTTTGTAAAATCCATTTCCCCAAAAATTGTGAGTACCGGGATTGCCAAAAAAGTCCGGTTCCAAAATAGTTGTTAGGTGTCTTTTTTCTAACAAAAAGTCATCAATAAACTCCTTAGGAACCTCGGTAGAACGAGGAGAATATTTTAAGGCTTCTGCTGCGGGCAAAAAATGAAATGTAGTAACACCGATTGTTAAAAAAAACAAAACAATTATTATTACAATCTTCGCAAACGGTAGGCTTTTTTCTTTTCCTTCGACCACAGACAACCTAAATAAAAGATAAATAAAAGAAAACCCGATTACAAAAAAGGTGAATTGAAACCATCCTGCTAAAATTGAACTAATCAATCCAAAAAGGGAAATTACTAGATATTTTTTTTGCTTCCTTTCTAAAAACTTCTCAAAACCAAATAAAATTAATGGCAGCCAAAGAAAAGAATGAAGGATAACTACCCCATCTTCTATCCTCACAATCATAGGCCCACAAAGAGCAAAAGCAAAACTTGAAAAAAGCGCTGCTAATTTATTTCTCAAAAAGGTATTAGTAAATAGAAAAGTAAAAACAAAAGACAGAAACACCCCCAGAATAACTAAAATTGTCCAGGCGTTTATTGGACTGGTCAAAAAATAAATAAAATTTAGGGGGTAAAATAGGGCTGTTTGAGAATTTGCAAAACTAACATTGCCTGAAAAATTATATGGATTCCAAAAGGGAATGGAAAAATTCTTTAAGCTTTCTTGAACAAAAATCCTTTGAGGATAAAAAATTCTTACATCATCCGCTCCCATTGGTTTAAAAACATAAGCACTTCCTATATCGGAAAACCAAGGCTGATAGAATGAAACTAATAAGTTTGAAGCAAAAGGAATTCTGTTATGTAAAAAAACTTGTCGAAAAATTATGAAAGTTATAATTAAAAAAAGGCCAAAAACTGAATATTTATTTACTTTCATTTTAACTGCTTTAAGAGAAACGCCAGCTCTTGTCTAAACACTTTCCCAAAAATAACAAACAAACTTATTATATAAACTAGTCCACTTACAAAAACACCCACAAAAAGAGTTGGCAAATTTGAGATAAATATAAATTTTAACATTAGAAACACTAGAAACATAAATAAAGTGCTTAAAGCTGCAGGAAAAATATTTTTAAAAAAATTAAAATCTAAAAATTTTCTAACGTAAAAAAGCGCGATTAATCCAAAAACAGCAACCAAAAAAGAGGCAATTGCTACCCCATTATAACCAACTAACTTTATCCCTAGTGGAGTTAATATCCAATTTAGAGTAGTCATCTTAACCATAATATTAAGCGTTTTTTTTATTCTGCCCGTTGAATTAAGCATGTTGGTGAACACATTAGATAATCCGCCAAAAATACCGTTTAAACAATAGAACGATAAAGCAATCAATGCCGGCAACCATTTTTCATATTTAGGGAAATAGTTAACGAAAGATGGAACGCTAATAATCATACCCACCATCATCGGGAAAATTAAAGTAGCCATCCAAAAAATAGTTTTTTCCAAGGCTTTTTTGAGTAGGTCTTTATTATCTTGAACACGTGCGTAGGCTGGAAAAGCAACTTTATTGACATTATCCAAAACAAATCGGAGTGGAAAAAACGCCCATTTTTGGCCCCACCCAATATAACCAACTTGGGTCATCGGCAAAATCTTGCTAATAAAAAGAACCATTAAGTCGTCTTTTAATAATGCCAGGATAGAGTTCGCTTGGAAGAAAATACCAACATTAATTAATTTCTTTGCCACATCCCTTTTTATATAGATCCTTGGAAAATAGGGTTTAATCAAGTAAATTGCTATCAAACCAACAATTCCTCGAAGTAAGACAGCGTAACTAAAAGAAGTAATTCCCTCCCCTTTCCAAGCAAAAAATACGGCCACGAAGTAAAAAACTATATTTTCTAATATTTGCGGAATCACCAGTTTGTGAAATTGCAAATCTCTTTCAAGAAGAATAGTAGGAATGGTCTTTAAAGAGGAAAGAAAAAAACTAATAGTTAGTGATTGGATTAAAAAAGTACCGGCTTTCCCAATATTGTAAAATTGCGAAATTTTGGGACTTAAAATAAAACTAATCAATGTAAGGCCTAAAACTAAAATTTGTTGAATTGTGAAAGTTGTAGAAATATGTTCGTCCCTTATTTTCCTCCTCTGAATCAAGGCTGCTGCCAAACCTATATCAGAAAAATAGACTAAAAAATTTATTAAAGCCGACACCGCAAAAAACACACCATATTCGGCTGGTTTAAGAAAAACTGTTAAGGCAAATGTTGCCGCAACAGCAATTATTTGGACGAAAAATGTTCTACCGGCGAGAGTAGCAATCCCCTTTACACTGCTTTTGGCATATTTTTCTGATTGATTTATTTCTTCCATAATAAAAAAATAAAAACACCTAAAGTCATTAATGAAATTATATTAGCAAAAACAATCAAATAATTTTGATAAAATATCTCTACTTCATGATTCCCCTTGGGAACATTAACTGTTATCAATTTTAACTCATTGTCGTCAAAAATAGAAACTTTTTGACCATCAATTTTTGCTTGCCAACCATGAAAATTAAAATTATTAAAACGAAAGCTTAGTTCTGTTAGGGCCTGAATTTGAATGATTTTTTTCTGTGGTTTATCTAATAAAATATTGAAATTGCCATCTCCTTTAATAATCTGTCCTATACTCGTGCTTATTCTTTTGGAGTCGATATTGGGAATTGAGGTTCCCTTATTACCTAGTTTCAACTCTACTCCTTTAGGGATATATTCAAAGGATGAACGACTAACTTCCCATCTTATTCTCTGTTGGTTAACAAAATCTTCATCTTTTTTATCTGGAAAATAAAATTGTGGTTTGAATAACTTTAAGTTGAAGAAAACTATTAAAATTAAAATTATAAAAAGAAACAAGTCCTGGATTTTTTTACTTTTTATCCAATACAAAGAATAGCTAGCAATTACAGAAATAAAAAAACCAATAAAAGTCAAAAATCTCCAAGGAAATTGCAAATACCAAAGAGGCTTAACGTTATTCCAGAAGAACCTACTAACTTCTAGGGTTAGAAAGCAGCTAAAAATTAAAAAAGCAATTAAAGGATATAAATAAATATTGTTTTTTTTCTTTCGAACAAATTGAATCAATATCATAAAGATAGAAAATAATGCTAAGATTATGTGGATTTTGCCGATTTTAAAAGAAATTCCATCAAGCTCTCCTGCTGCAGACCCACCATAACCCCACAAGGAATTCCATAATTGCTCTGGGTAAACAAAATGAATTTTATAACTGGCTAATTCCTGGGTTAAAATCTCATCCACAATTGTATATTTTTTTTCTATCAAGGAAGGCAACCAGAAAAAAGCAGACAACCCAAAAGATAATAACAAAAATCCTAATAATGATTTCCAGTTCTTAAACTTGTTTTTATATAATAAGAATCCCAAAAACGGAAAGAGGAATAAACAGAAAGGTAAAGCTATAAGACTATGACTTAATATTAAAAAACCAAAGAAAAGCGAGGCTAACAAAAGATATTTCTTTTTTAAAGTTTTATCAAACCTAACAAGTGCCCAAAAGATTGCCGGCAGCCAAACAAAAGAATAAAATTCCGCCATTGCCCCTCTTACATAAATAGTAACTGCGCGGTAGGGTAAAAAAAGATATAAAGCAGTGGATAATACTGCTTCTTTTTTACCAAATAGATCTTTCACTAAAAAATAAATAAAAAAAGTAGATAAAGCAAAACCTGAAAATAAAACAATTTTAAAAGAATTGATAAAAGAAAATCCCACGAGGTGAAAAATTTCCGATAAATAATAAATTAGTGGTGGATAAAAAACAAATAGGGGGTAACCATAACCAAATCCTAAATTTTGCACCCAACGAACCGGGAATTGACCATTTTTCAATGCTAAATCTAAATCAAACAATCTAGCTAAATGCTGGATATCATGATAGGAAAAAAAACCTTTTCTAAAAAGAGGCAAAGCAACTAGAATTACTAACAATAAACAAATTAAAAAAATTAATTTCTTTTTAAAGAAAAAAACCAATTTCATATCTTCTTCCTCCCAAGAAAAAGACCATAAAACAAGAAAATAAGGGCAGACAATGAAATAGTGTTAGAAATTTTACGTAGAATTGTTTCTTTAAATAATAAAATTATTTTGTGTTGTCCTTGAGCAACAGTAAATTTCATTATCCCCCTTTCCCGATCAATATCAACAACTTCTTTTTTATTATCAATGAATAATGTCCACCCGGGATAATAATGTTTATTTATGAAAACTTCTGTTTCTTTAGGAGCATTTATAATAAAACTGATCTTTTGGGTTTTGATGGTAGTCTGACTAACTTTTGTTTCTGAGTTATTTGTTTCAATTGATTCTGGCGGTCGACTTTTAGGAAAGTTTTTCACCCAAATAGGAGTAAATTCATCCTTTGTTGTACTACTCGATTGATTGGTAAAGTAAAAATTGTCATCAACGTTTTTATATCTAACAAGCTGCCAACTATTAAATCCAAAAGCGACTATCAAAATTAGAAATATTATAGAAAAATATGTTTTATTAACTTTTGCCAAAATTCTTGCCAAAAGCATTGTTAAAACAATGGCAATAATGCTAAAGATTCTCCAGGGAAATTGGATAAAAGGAACAAGTGGATTAAGAATTGTTTGCCATAAAACTTTAGATATATTCAAAGTTAAAAAAATTAACACTAACCCATAAAAAATCATAAATTTTTCTTCTCTTTTAAGCTTATTTCTAAAAAACATAAAGATAGAAATTGAAATCACTAATAAGGCTGGTAATCCAAAAGAAAAAAGATCTTCTATTCTTGATAAATTTTGACGACCAAACATAAATGAATTGTTAATAAGGTTCTTTAAAGACAAAAGACGATCGCTAATATTAGATAATAGAATATTCTGCGAGTGAGTAAAGCTCCTTTCAAAAATAGCTGGCAGACTAAAAAATGAACTTAATAAAATCCCAAAAAATACATAGTAATAAATGCTTTTGTCCTTGTAAACAAAAAAATTAAAGATAATTATTGTTCCCAATGTCAGCAACGCTAAAACATTGTGAGAAATTATAATCAGAAAAAGGAACAATGAAAAAACTAATAATAAACGCTTGTCTTTTCTTTGTCGATAAAGGTTTAACAATAAAAAAATAAACGGCAAAAGACTAATTACTAAAAGCTCTCCTATTGCCGAACGATAAAAAATACTAATAATTCTTGATGGAAAAACTAAATAGAAAATCGTACAAACAAAAGCTGGCAAATTTTTTTTGGTGATGTTTTTAGCTAAAAAAAAGACTCCCAGGCTCCCAATAATAGAATATAAAAGAAAAGAAGCTTTATAGGAATTAATCAGACCTATTCCCGAAACAAAGTAAATAAAAGAACCGATATAAAAAGGTAGCGGATAAAGAAAATTTAATACTGGATAGCCATAGCCATGATGTAAATCTAAAATCCTAATCGGGAAATGACCATCTCTTAAGGCTCTGATGGTTGCTCCAAGCCTTATTAACATGAGATCGCCATCGTCACTAACAATAAAACCTTTTTTAAACAAAGGCCAAAGAAACACAATATTAATCAAAATTATGAGAAGAATAAAAAATACCTTAGATATCTTCATTTTAAAATTTTTTGGCCTTAATCGCCAAAAGAATAAGAATGGATAGAGTCAAAATACTCACAAGACTTATCATAAAACCAACTGAAACACTTTTTGGTTTATAAACAAATTCAACTATATGCTCCCCTTTTGGTACAAAAACCGCCCTGAAAGCATAATCTGCTTTTAAAACTGGTGTTTTATTTCCATCAATAAAAGCTTGCCAGCCAGGATAATAAGCATCGGATAAAAATAGAATAGAATCACTACTTTTTGCAGTTTTCATCTTAACACTGTTGGGTTCATAATTAATGATTTCTGCTTTACTCGAATCATTACTTTTCTCTAAGTTTAACTTTGGAATATCACCGGAAAGAATAACTGTTTTTTGTAGGTCAATATTTTTATCATAAATTCTCTCAATAATTTTATTCTTATCATTCTCGACTATATAATCATCTGCTAAAAAGGTTCGTGGATAAACGGTTTTTCTTTCATAAATTTGAAATTTCTCCTGTTGCCAGGCTAAATTATATTTTTCTTGGGGGAAAGTATTAATATCTGGCTCCCAATTTGTTTTTGGATTTTCAATCTTAGCAACGATGTATTTAACTCCCATTAAGTCAAACAATCTTTCTTTAAAAAATTTGTCTTCTCCTGGAAAATAAGCATCAGCTCTAGAAAAATCATCAGACAGTTGTAAAAAACCTTCATAACTAGAAGTGACTAACTCCCCATAATCTCTTATCCTTAAAACGTCATAACCTCCGGGTGAATAAACCTGGTAAGGAATTTGGAAATTTGTTCCTATATCCGCGTCTCTAAGACCGTAGGATCGCCAGACACCCTGGTCTTTTAACCAAGTTAACATTATGTGTTCTGGATAAAAAAACTGCTTTGGTGCAAAAGACAGAAACTTATTAGCGGTATATGTGAATAAAAAAATATTGGCTAACAAACTTAAATAAACTAAAACTAGTGGGATTTTATTATTCTTATATTTATCTTGCCTAAAAAAGTTATATACACACAAACAGCAAAAACTAAAACCAAAAATAGCTATTGGTATAACTAAGTTTCTTAAACCGGTCATAAATCTGCTTTTTTGTAATAAGTTAACTTCTTCCTGATATTTAGAAAAAGTTTTTAATCCAACCAAAAAATAAGTAACTCCCATAACTAAAAATGGCGGCAAGAATTGCTTTAAAGATAATTTATTTTTTAAAAAGTAGTCTAAACCATAACCAATAAGAAACGTTGAGGCAAAATAAAAAGGAATGAGCATTCTGGCCGGCGCCGTACTAGAAATAATCGGAATTCTTAACTTTCCAACAAGGAAATTTAGTGGTGTTGGTATAGCAACCAACAGGCTTAAAATCCAGATAATAGAAAAAACTTTGATTTGTTTATCTTTCTTTTTTAAACCAAAAAAAATTGCAAAATAAATTAACGCTAAACTTATTATTCCAATAAAAGGAGTTAATTCTCCTGGTCCCTCATATCCCCACCAATTTCCCGTTGAGTGGTTACCAAAAAATCCTGGAGCTAAAAAAGTAATTAAGCTTCTGAAGGGAATTGTTCCATGAACAAAAGCTCTTCGGCTGAATTCGTTTCCCAAGAATGAATTTAAATAAAACTCAATCGTTGGCAATATTTGGATCATTCCTAAAACTAAAGAAAAAAGACTGGCGCCCAGAAATTTTAAAAACTCTTTAGTTAATCCAAGAGTTAAAAGAATATAAAGCAGGTAAGCACTAAAAGCACAAATAAAAGATAAAGGATGACCAGCTAATAAAGCAAAAAGCCAAACAATTGAGGAGAAAACAAGATATTTTATTTTTTTGTCTTTGCTATTTTTATACCTGAGAACAAAAAAACATGCTAAAGGTAGCCAAATAAGCGTATGACCGATAACACCCAACTCAAACCAGGATACTAGAAACGTATTTAGTAAGAAGGCTAAACTTCCAAAACCAGAGGCAACTTTACTTAGTTTATTTTCCCTTAAAAATAAATAAGTAAAATATAGTCCCAAAATGAGTTGCAAAATTATATAAACAGTCCAACCCGAAGGAAAATCAAATATTAAAAAAACAAAATTAAGGGGATAAAATTGAGCTGATTGAAAATTGGCCATTAGAGGATTGCCACAAAAATTATAAGGATTCCATAGGGCCAATTTCCCTTTTTTCAATTGATCAATAACTATCGTCCTCCATGGAATAGATTGTCTAACAACGTCGGCATTCAAAACACCCTTATAGGGGACCCAAGGAGTATAGTCTTTATAGCCACCATAATACCAAGGGAAATTAAAGGCAACCAAAAAATCCAAAGGAGCTGGAATTTTACCCCTAAAAAGACTTTCTTTGAATATAACAAGGGTTAAGAAAAAGATGAAAAAAAGGACAAATTTATCAAGCTTTTTATTCTTCAACATTATTATTTAGAAACATCAATTATTTTAAATAACCTAAGAAAGTTATCGCTTTTTCCTTTTCTGATTTCAAAAACTTTTTCTAATGGCCAGCTGGCTGGAATTTTTTGAGTTTCATTTACAATTATGTAGTTTTCTTTGTTTTTATCAAAAACAACTTTATCGCTCGGAATATTTTCTAATGGCCATACACCGGTTATTTTTATATTTTGGTTATCATAAAAGTAAAGCTCGACCGCATAGGGTAGTAAACCAAAAGTACCCTCTGTATAAAGGTTAACTTGTTTTTTCTCTGTCTCCCTCTTAAAAAAATCAACTACCTCAGGAATTCCCCCACCAGAAAAAATACTGTCGAAAAATTGACCTTGATCAGCTTTTGGGATCTTTGCATAAATAGGGTTTTTGCAAAGCATAAAAGAAACTAGCAAAGAAGGAAAAAGGATTATTAATAAACCAACCAAAGCAACAATTTTGTTTTTAATAATAGAATAGAGAATATCTAGGCCATAGGCAGTTAAAATTATCAAGGCTGGGGCAAAAAACAGAATATATCTCGGATATAAAACTTTGCCAAAAAGCCCATAGGATACAAAAGGCCCCCAAAACCACATCAATAAATAAATCTTCTGATTTAAAAATTTCTTAAATTTAAAAACTAATCCAAAAAAACTAATAATTATAAGCGGCCAGGAAAAATAACCAACCAACCAGCCCCAAATTCCTTTTAAGTTCCCAAAGAAAAAAGGAAAGGGATCTGCTAAAACTTCTTTAAAAGAACGAACAAAGAATGAATTTTTTTGGGCAATCATGTGCATTAAAGGAGAAAGCCTTAAGATATTGTACATTATTTGAGAAATTACTACTGATATTAAAAGAAAGGCCAGAAATCTCACGATATATTTTAGAGAAAGGTTTTTCTTAGGGATAAATACAAGGGCTAAAAAGCTTAAAATAAGAAAAAATATGGCCGGTGATTTAGTTAAATAAGCACAACCCAAGAACCCCCCCAAAAGTAAACTAACGTCTAACCTTGGCTCTTTTGCTAGTTTTACTGCTAGAAACAAGGACCAAATACCAAACGTTGTTAGCATGGAATCGACTAGCGCCAGTTTGTCGTAAAATAAAGTTAAGGGCAAAATAACATATAAAAAACTGGAGAAAAATGCCACTGATCGGTTATTAAACAATTCCTTTGCCAAAAAAAATAAACCGATAGCTGAACCTAAACCAGAGGCTACCGAAACTAATCGTCCAGCCAAAAGCGGTTCCTTAAGCACCTTCATTACTATCATGGTTACCCACATAAATAAGGGCTGTTTCCCATCAATTAAAGAAATAAAGCGCAACGAGGCATCATAAGAAGCAATCTGACTCCAGCGTAAATAAATCGCTTCATCCGTAAAAATAGGTAATTTTAGAATAGCTATTCCTCTTGTCAACAAGAAAACAATAACTAAAAGAAAGAACCCTATAATCAGTTTGATTTTTTTATTCATCTTCGTCTATTGTAACATCAGTTTTAGTGGCTTGTCTCTTTTGAATTATTAAGCCAGTCTTCATCTTTTTTTCTTCTAACAATTTACTGTCAGCAAACCGTCCATACCAACCATCAAACCCCTTACCGGTTTTTGACTCAATTATTAAATAAATCATATCTGTCTCCTGTTTTCCTTGGGTTTGAGATTGAAGAAGATTATATCTTTCTTTATTGGGAACATAGTCTGTCTTTCCGGGCAAGTAAGCATATTCTTCTGGCCAATACCCATTTTGTCTACCTCGCCACCAAAAAAGATATTGATATCCATACTCATATACGGGCGGAGTAAAAACATAAACCTTAAAAGGTTTTCCACTGCTGTCTTGATAAATATAATTGACTGCCTGAACTTCTCCATCAAAATTACTGAAAAATTCCGTCTTTTCAAAATATTTAAGCCTATAGCCTAAATCTAGTGTTAAAAGGTAGCTTGCCAAAAACAAACTAACAAAAACTTTTCCTATTAAATTCTTACTATAAACTTCTCTTAAACCAATCGCTAATAAGAAAGAATAAATCACCGGCAAACCGTATAAATACCATTGTTTAAGCTCCGGAGGAAAGATAAATATAAAACCGAAAAAAGGGATCAGAAGTACAGAAAATAAAACAATGAATAGTTTCTTAAGGTTATCTTTTTTCTTTAAAGATAAGAAAACCACCAAAATTACTATGAAAATAAATATTTTAACAATGGGATGGTTAAAAGGCAAGGTCTCACTGTAAAAACCAAGAAATTTTGTAAACCTATCTCCTACTCTTTGCCAAAATGGCAATTTTCCTTCCAAGGATTCATTGTTACCAGCAAAATAAGCCAGCAAAGACCTTGTCTGTAAAAAATTATGCCGAAATTCAAAGATTATTTGAGGAACAAAAGGGGTTATAAAACCAACAAGACCAAACATTAAGCTTTTAAATTTAAAGTTAATCTTTTGACTAAAGACTAGATAAAGAATAAAGGTAAAAATTGTGAGAGTGGAAAAAATAGCAGTGGCTGGTTCTAGGTGAAAATTAAAACTAGTAGCAAAAGCGGCAATTCCCAAAAAAAACAACTGTGGTTTGTCTTTAGTAAAAAAAAGTTTATAAAGCGAATAAGTAATTATCAGGGTGGTAAAAGGTAAGAGGTTAGCATGAAAAGCAAAAGAAGACAAGTTAATCATTGTCTTGGAAAAAATTAAGGTGGCGGCAAAAATTAATCCCAGTCCTCTATCTTTTATTTTGCTCCCCACCATAAAAGCCAGTAAAACTGTCAACAGGTTGAAAAATAAACAGAGAGCTACTCCTCCCACTGGATGACCGTTAAAAATAAGAAAAGGAATTGTTAACAAATAAAACCACCCAGGTCCAAAAAAGATTCCCTGCAAGCTTCCCCAAGGGCCGATCAAGGTCGGCTTTTTTAAAACAACAATATCTCTTGTCCACAAGAAATCTCTACCCATATCAAAAGAAAAAGGAAAACTACCAGTTAATAAGGGTTTTAATCTAAGAAGAAAACCAAAAAAGATCAAAAGACATAAAATAATAAAGTCTTTATTTTCATCCAACTTTTTAATTAACCACTTCTTCATACTCATAACCTCTCAATTGTAAACCACTATCATAAACCCTTTCAAATAAGAATTTCAAACCCTCTTTTTCAATTTTGGGACAATCTTTTGTTTTAATTAAACAAAACTGATAATGTTTCTTCCTAACCGCTACCTGGCCATCTCTTGGCCGATAATCCCATTTTTTGTAGCCATAATCCTCAAAAAGATAATTAATTAAAGAATCTTGTTCTTGGGGCAATACCTCATAGGTAAAATATTCTCCTTTGCTTATTTTATAGGGTTCTTCCATCATCTCCAGCAACTCCGATAATTTAATTTTTGATTTAAATTGATAATTAATAAAAAATAAGGAATTGAGAATTAACAAGGCCAATAGAGCAAATTTAACCCTCTTCATTTTCCTGAAAAAGAAGAACAAAGTAAAAATGAAAGAAGTTAACCAATAAAAATAAAAAATAAAAAATTGTAGCTGGCCATTACCTATAATATATGCAGGGAAAAAGACAATCCCCAGAATAATTTTAAAGAGATTGCTATTGGATAAACCATATGAGAAAACAAAATTCCTTGAAGTTAAAGCAATTTCTGCTAAAAAACTGTTAACTCCGTTCAGTCGACCAAACAGCAACCAGATCAACAAGGTATTTATTCCCAAAACAAAAACAGCTTTTAGGGGAATTGCTTTTAGTTTTAAATCTAGAAATGTCTTTGCAACTAAAATATAACAAGGAGGTAAAAACAACAACAAATACCTAGACCAAAGAGGAACAACATTTAGAAATAGGAAATAAAAAATTGTCCAAAAGAAGATTAGGCAATAAGTGAAATTTTCCTGAGAAAGATTCTTTTTTTTGGATAAAACCATATAAATCAAATTTAAAAAGATAATTAGTAAAATGGGCCATAGAATCCACCATTCTTCAATTCTTATAAAATCATAAAGACCATACCATTTCCCAAACCAAGTTTGCCAACGATTAAACATTATTAACCAAATTCCGCCGCCATAAAAAATCTTTTCCAATTTGTTACTATAAAACCAAACAACCCAACGATGAAGTTTTAAAAATTCAAAAAAAGTGTGGCCTTGTAGAAAATATGGCAAAAAACTTAGACAATAAATAAAAAATGAGGGTATTAAATGGAAAGCTACGCTTTTTAAACCCTCTTTGTGCTTGCTAAAAATACTAGCAGTCAGCAGAGATATAACAATAATTATCCCAAGAAAATAGGATTTTACGCCAATAAATAGTCCCAGAAAAATTGTTGGTATTAATTTTTTGAAAAATGATTCCGATAAATAAAAATCAGCCGATAAAATAAATCCCAGAAAGAAGAAAAGCAAAACAAGATCGATAGAACTGGCTGCTAGCTGGCTTACGATTACCGGTTCGCTAAAAATTAACAATGAAAGCAAAAAAGACAGAAGTTTCTTTTTGCTTATCTTATATACCAACAAAAAACAAGTCACTAAGCTCAAAAAATAAAATATAAAAGAAACTATAAACCTATTGTGAAATAATAAGGTTATCTCTCCTAAAATATACTTGCCCAGCGGACAAATTTCTGGATTCAATAATGAGGGATCCTGACCTCTTAAAATGGAAATTCCTTGGTAAACATACAAAGCATCATCTCCAATTCCCTCTTTAGAATATGGATCGCGCCAGCCCGATTTATTATATTTTTCTTCCCAATAATCAAAATCATAGGGCTCACTTAATCCCTGAAGTTTTGAAAAAATATTAAGTTTAAAGAAAATAAAAAATAGTAAAGCAAAAAAAATCAGCCTGCTGAGTTCTTTAAGTCCTATCTTTATGGGCAATTTTTGTAAACAAGACATAGCTAGAAAAAATTAGCAATGTGACAAGAAGAATTATAATTTTTGTGCTCTTTATAGAAAAACCCCACTCTCCGAAATAAAAATATGGCAAATAGAAAAACAAAAAGGCTATTTGTAAAAAGAAACCCAACATCTTCCAAAAAAAATTATCTATTAGAAAAACAAAAAATGGTAAACTCCACAGTAAATACCACGACTGAAATTCATTTTTTAATGAATAGAAAATAATTATTAAAAATAGAGCCAAATTTAATCCCAAGATAAGTTTTTTTCTTGAAATATTTTTAACAATCTCTTTTATTAAAAAAATTGGGAACAAAACCACGGTTGCATATTTAAAAAACACGGAAATTAACAACAACAAAAATGCAAGAAATTTCTTCTGTTTTATTAGAAAATAAAAGGCCAACAAGGCAAACACCATCATTAACACATCATTGTGAGCGTTAATTAAAGTATCAAAAATAACAATCGGAGAAAAAGCAAAGTAAATTAAGATTTCTTCTTTTTTTGAAGAAAATAATTTATCAGCTATTTTATAGATAAACCAACAAGCTAAGATATAGGGTAAAAAACCAACAAAGAATTTAAATAAGACAATCGTTGGTATAAAAATTTGAAGCCCTAAAAAAGAAGGAATGAAACTATAGATGGTCCATAATAAAGGATAAGGATTTGTTCTGTGTGTCCAATGCATAAAGCGTATCCAATCATCTTGTGGGAAATTAAGGGCACGTAACTCATAGGGATTAAGTCCGTATTTAGTAAAAATGCGGGCATCAAAAATATAATTAAATAAATCATGAGAAAACATCGGATAGCTAAAAAGCAAACATATACCCGTAATTAAAATTAGGCTTTTGATAATGTTAAAATTAAGGATTTTTTTCTTATAACAATAATTAAAAAAACCTAAAAAGAAAAAGCTAAAAAAGATCAATAAAAATAAAATAAAAGTACTCAATGGTCTTTGAAAATAACCAATATAAATCAGTTTCTGTTGAATTTGCTGGTAAAAATTCTGACTGGAAAGGGTTAAATTAAGATCAACCTGGGTATAAGAAAAAATCATTAGTAAAAATAAATAAATAAAGTAGCTGACGATAATAACTCTTCTAGTATTAATCATTCTTTTTTCGATACATTTCGTATAGGTAATATAAATAGGAGTCCGGTGCTCCTTCTTTAAATCCAATGATATATCCCTTTGCTATTTGTCCCTTTGTATAATCTTCACGACAGGGTAATCGACAATAAACCCCAAAACCAGATATAAAGGTTTTAAGATTAAAAAAAGAATAATAACCCCAAACACCTACTATAAATATCTTGACCAAAAAAAATTTTAGTTCATAAATTTTTAAAGTTATAAACGATAATGTCAGTAAAACAAAGGGAATGGTTAAAGAAAAATAATAATTAGAAATTTGACCGCTATAGGTAGAAAGAACAAACCACGGTACTAAAAACCATAAAGAAAAAAGGTAGGAAAAAACAAATTTTTTTTTCGTCGGCTTTTGGAAAAAATAAATGAGCAAAAATAATGGCAATAAAAGATATTTTATTGGCTTTAAGTTTGGAAAAAACAAAATTGGCTCATATTCGATTAAGGCATCGGTAAACAATTGTAAAATTCTTACTAAGTGAATACCATGATAAAAAGTGTTTATATAGTTAATCATATTCGAAGAGTGTTGTCCTTTATTAGATAATTCAGAAATAATGTTGGGAACAAACCAAATTAAAAAAACCGGCAGAGAAATAAGTATATATTTCAAAATTTTCTTTTTTTTCTCTTTTGTTAAGAAGAGAAAAGTCAAAGGCAGGCTGGCAAATATTATTACTATATAAAAAGCGGAAGTAAAATGAATATTAAAAGAAAAACCAAGAGCTAAAGCTAAAAGGGGCAAGTATCTAATATTTCCAATCAAAACGTTATATAAAAAATAAAAAATCCATAATGATGCCAGGGGAATAAAATTTACTGGCCACTGAACACGATCAAAATTAATTAGATGATTTGAAATAGTGTAGATAAAAAGCGTAATTAGCGCCAATTTTTCAGAGAAGATTTTTTTGATTACAAAATAAAAAGTTAAAAAGGTAAATATGCTTGTTGTTAAAGCAATCACTGGCGAAGCAATCGGATCAAGGTCAAAAATCCAATAAAAAAGAGCAGCAAAATAATAGTAGACCGGACCGATAAAAAAGCCGCTTTGCCCCTTTGCTTGCATACCAATAAGCTTCCATCGGTGGTCTATAATAATATCTTTGGCGGCCCAAGCATTGTCTACCTGGTCCCAGCCAAAATGAGCCCACTGCCTAAGTTTATAAGTTCGAAGAAAAATGTATATTAAGAAAATTAACAAAAATATTAATTTTTCTTTGTATTTTAAAAAAGTTTGAAAGTTTTTGATAATTCTTTTATTTATCATAAGAACCCATAAGGTTATTAAGCTTTATGCGAAGAATATCTAAAAACATTCTCAATGAATCTTTAACAGGATTGACTCTTTCTGTTTTAAAATGCTGCCAGGATACGGCTATTTCTTTTACTTTATACCCCATTTTGTTCGCTAAATATAAAATTTCCACATCAAATGCACCGGTATAGGCATCAACTGTTTTTCTTTTCTCGGCTACAATTATTTTTTTAATAATCTTTTGGATTGTTTCCCTTCTAAAAAGTTTGAAACCACATTGGGTATCTTTAAATGGTAGTCCGACAATAAGTCTCACCACTAAATTAAAACCTCTGCCCATTAGATGCCGGTAGAATGGTTCTTTTTCTCTCTTTGCTCCTGCAACTTCTCTTGATCCAATTAAAATATCAAAACCCATCTCTGCTCCTGGTATTAATTTCTCTACCTCAGAAATAGGTGTTGATTGATCAAAGTCGATAAAAAGAATTAGTTTTCCCTGGGCTTCTTTAATCCCCTCTTTCACTGCCTGATATTTTCCTTTATGCTCAATATTAAGCAATTTCCAGTCTTTTTTATTTCTAATAAAATTCTCTATTAGTTTTCTAGTATCGTCGGTCGAGCCATCATCAATTACAATTATTTCTACAGAATATTGTTTGTCTTTAAAATAACTGTCTACTTGGGACAAAACTCCTCTTTTAAAGTTTCTTTTTTCATTAAATGCGGGAATTATGACTGATAAAAATTTCATCCCTACTATCCTTTCGGTGCCGGTTTCCCAATAAAATCAATTGATTCTTCATGATGATTTAAGCGGAAAACGGTGAAACCAGCGGGCGCTTGCCAGCTTCCTACAATTTCTGCTCTTCCAAAACCAGCCACTTCCCAAAGAGGGTGGCCCAGGGGTCGACACTCGCTTTGCTCGCAAACAACTAATAATTGTTCTGTTATTTCTTCTTCTAGAAGCTTTGGTTTATAACCAGCTGTTTCTAAAAAATAACGATATCCATGATCAGAATTCCCATGAGTGATTAAAGCAAAGTTGAATGATTTACCTTCGGCTTTATCAATTATCATCTCGGCAATCTTTTTAGTCTGCTTCATTTGTTTGTTGGGAGATTTATGTAAAATGTTAGTGTCATAATTGGTTTTTATAACAAACATAAGTAATATTATTCCCATAACCATTAAAATTTTCCTTTTGTTTATAATCCTTACTCCTGCTAAAGAAAAAAATATCGCTGGATAGGGAAAAAGATACGCCAAATAATAATCATAAACTGCTTTTTTATAAAGTTTCATAAATAATAAACTGCTTACAATAACTAATAAGAAAATTAATGTTTTTCTTTTAGTAATTTTGGGTTTAATAAACTCTATTAAAAACCCAAGCAGACTAATGAAAAAAACGATCTTCCCTAAAACAAGATTGTTAAAAACTAGAGTTTGACGGAACAATTGATCAACCAATGCAAAAAAATAATTGTTAATTACTTGTCTACTTGGTTCATGGAAAACCAGTAAACCAACTTCCTTTCCCTTAAAAATGAAATCAACTAAAGATCTCGTATTGGGAAAACTATGTCTCAATTCAAATAATAAAAGTGGCGAAAAGGTGATGAAAAAACCAATACTCATTTGTAAAAAGTCTTTTAAAAATCGTTTCTTCTTAGCCAAGAATAAATAAGTAATAATAATTACCGGGATTAATAAAACACCCATATAATGAAGTTGTAAAATAATTCCCAAAAATAAGCCGATTATCCAAAAATAGAATTTTTTATTTTTTAAAACCGCTTTTGCTAAAGCATAAATTAGGGCCAAAGAAAAGAAAGGTAAAATATTTGGGTTCCAAGATGAACGTGAATAAATAATTACAAGGGTAGAAATTGAATAAATAAACGTTGCTAAAAGACCGATTCTTTCATTTAAAAATTCCTTACAGAATTTATAAATTAAAAAAATTGTCGCTACTCCAAATAGAGCCACCATTACCGCTCCACCAACCGGATTCAAGTTAAACAAGAGAATAAACGGTATCATAAAATAATAATAAATTGGTCCCAAGAAAAATCCACCCACTGAAGCTGTTGGTCCCAAAAGGGTGAATTTATGATCAACAATCATTCTTTTAACTACTAAAGCGTCTCTTCCCTCATCTCCTAGAAAAGTCATATAGTCAGAAATTTTGTAGAATCTTAAGAATGCTCCCAAACAAAGTATTAAAAAAAGAAGCCAAAATTCTTTTCTATATAAATTATGTTTAAAAAAATCAAACCAAAGAATAATTCCCTCTATTGCTGCCTTAGTAACTACTTTTAGTTTAGCTCCGGTTTGTACTCCCTTGTTTCTTAGATAGTGGGTTACGGGAATTTGAATAATTTTTAAGTCGGCTTTTTTAATTCGTACAACAAGCTCGCTTTCCGTAATCGCACTCTCTGTTATTAAAGGCCCTATTTTTTCTAAGGCTGTTTTCTTAAATAATTTAAAACCGCAGTCAATGTCTTTAAAACTAACACCAAATAAAATTAAGTCTACCAGCCAAAGGCATTTAGCCAAAAGAATTCTGAAAAAACTATCTTTTCTTTTTTTACGATAACCAATAATTAGATCGGCTTTGGTTATCTGTTTTAAAAATTTATCAAATTCATTAAAATCAAACTGACCGTCTGAATCCATATAACAAATCCAATCATACTTGGCGTTTTTCATTCCTGTTTTTAATGCCCCACCATAACCTTTATTTTTTGGGTGATTAATTAATTTGATCTCCGAATATTTCTCGGCTAATCTTTCGATAATTTGTCTTGTTTCGTCCGATGAACCATCGTTGATGACAATAAGTTCGTATTGCTCGGCAATTTTTTTAAGCTTCGTCAAAACACTCAAAACTACTCTTTCTATGGTCATTTCCTCATTGTAGGCCGGAAGAAATACAGAAAGCTTGCTAAGTTTCATCTCTTATTTTTTAACTTTCCAAACGAAATTGATATACATAAAATAATTCCAAATTAAACCAATTAGAATACCTACGGCTACCAATAGATTTTCTATAATAAAAGAGCGTCCAAAAACAGAAACGCCTACTTTCATGACTATAAATTGTATTAAAATGGATCCTAAAGAGACTAAATTGAATTGGCCGAACTTTGCTATTAATTTTCCAATCCCTTGGGCTGCTTTTATCTTTCTATCTTTAAATGTCCACATGTTGTTTATAATAAAGTTAGAAATAATCGCTATTTCTACAGCGATGGTATTGGCAAATTCCGGTCTTAGAGAAAGTCGCAATAGATTGAAAATGGAAAATTGGATAATTGCCCCAATTCCACCCACAATAACAACCTTTACCAATCTTTGGGAATCTCTCCATCTTAGGGTCAAAACTAGTTTTAAAGTGTCTTTAAAATTGTTTTTGGGCATTTTAGATATTCCCTCTTCTCGTGGCTGGAATTTAATTGGCACTTCTTTTACTTTTGCTCCCAATCGAACCATTTCGTAAAGGATACGAACTTTATAGGCATATCGTTTTGAATAATCAAAAGCGGCTACGTTGTCAAGATCGATACTATCTAAAAATCCTCTAACTTTAGTCAATTTAAAACCGCTGGTAACATCATGAATTTTTGGAACCCATAAAACTATTCGCGCAAATAAACTCCCAAAAACTGAAAGAAATTTACGGTATAATGCCCACTCCTTCGGAATTGAACCACCGGCAACATAACGGGAACCAATAACATAATCATATCCTTGATCTGTTGCTCTTATCATTGGTAGTAAATCGTCTGGATTATGCTGAAAATCGGCGTCCATTTCTACAACCCAGCCAGCACTTAATTTTTTCATTGCATATTTCATTCCCCTCACATAGGCTACGCCTAAACCTTCTTTCTCTCCAGCCAAAAGATAGATATTTTTATATTTCTTCATCACTTCTTTCACCACTCCTGCTGTTCCATCCGGAGAATTATCATCTACAATTAATAAGCCCATTTCATGTTGTTTAATCTTCGGAAAAATTTCTTTTTCTAAATAAAAAATCATCTTCTTAATATTCTCTTTCTCGTTATAGGTGGGGATTATAATAATAATTTTCATTTAACACTCCTTTATCGATATAGAATTTAATTAAGTTTTTTGAAAGATTCTATTGTTTTTTCAAGGCCTTGTAATAGGTCTGTTTTTGGTTGCCACTTCAAAATCTTTTTTGCTTGAGAAATGTCTGGTCTTCTTCTTTCCGGGTCATTTTCTAATTTCTTTTTATATGTTTTAGTCACTCTTGAACCTGTCAATTTAATTATCAAATCTGCCAGTTTGTTAACTGTTATTTCCTCTTGATTGCCTAAATTGATAATTTTAAGTGTCTTGTCGGTAATTTTCATTGATTTAATAATTCCCTCTATTAAATCATCAATGTAGCAAAAACTTCTAGTTTGTTTTCCGTCTCCAAAAATCTCAAGATTTTTTCCTTTCAGGGCTTGGTTAATGAAAAGAGGTAATGCTCTTCCGTCTAGAGGATTCATCCTTGATCCATAGGTATTAAAAACTCTTAAAATTGTTGCTGGTAAGTTATGCTTTCTATTAAAAACACTAACAACCATTTCGCCGAAGCGTTTTGATTCATCGTAACAAGCTCTTTCTCCTGTGGGGTTTACATTTCCAAAATAAGTTTCTTTTTGGGGATGCTCTAAAGGATCTCCGTAAACTTCCGACGTTGAAGAAAAGATTATTTTAGCCTTAGTTTCTAAAGCCAATTCACATAGATTATGGGTACCTATTGAATTCACCAAGTAGGTACTAATAGGCATCCTCAAATAACTTTTTGGGGTATCTGGATGAGGCCCGGCAGGACTAGCAAAATGTAAAATAAAGTCTAGTTTTTTGGGAATTAAATTTTTAGGTATGGGATTAATTACATTAAGGTTGTTAAAAACAAACTTTTTATTATCCAGCAAGTGTTCTATATTTGCTTTATTGCTCGTACATAAATTATCAAAACAATAAACAAAATGTCCTTCCCCCAAAAGTCTTTCACACAGATGAGAACCAATGAACCCTGCCCCACCGGTGATTAATATTCTCATTATGTCTTCCTTTCTAATTCTAGATCTGCCTCCACCATAATTTTAACCAACTGGTTAAAATCTACTTTTGGTTGCCACTTCAAAATCTCTTTTGCCCTTGAGTAATCGGCTCGCAATAAATCTACCTCTACGGGACGCTTTAATTCTTCCTTTATCTCAACATAATCTTTCCAATTTAAACTCACTTCGTTAAAAGCCTTTTTACAGAATTCAAAAACAGAATGGCTTTTTCCTGTTCCAATCACAAAATCTTCTGGTTCATCTTGCTGAAGCATAAGCCACATGGCTTCTACATAGTCCGGAGCATATCCCCAGTCTCTTTTTGAGTCTAAGTTCCCTAAATATAATTTTTTTTGTTTTCCTAGTTTTATTCTGGCCACCGCCCGAGAAATTTTGCGAGTAACGAATTCTTCTCCCCGACGAGGTGATTCGTGATTAAATAAAATTCCTGAAACAGCAAACATATTGTAAGATTCTCTGTAATTAACGGCAATCCAATGACCAAAAACTTTCGCTACCCCATAAGGACTACGAGGATGGAAAGGCGTTTCTTCATTTTGAGGAACCTGTTTAACCTTGCCAAACATCTCCGAAGAAGATGCTTGATAAAATTTAGCATTAGCTTTTAATAAACGAACTGCCTCTAATATTCTTACCACACCTAAAGCCGTTACTTCTCCTGTTAAGACCGGTTGACCAAAAGAAGTATGAACAAAGCTTTGAGCTCCTAAGTTATAAACCTCATCTGGTTGGCTTTCTTTAACTGCATAAGTTAAAGACTGTTGATCAGTCAAATCGGCCGAGATAAGCCTAATATTATCTAATATCTGCGAAATTCTAGAATAGTTCGGAATACTTGTCCTTCTGGTAATTCCATAAACCGCATAGCCTTTTTTTAACAAAAATTCTGCTAAATAAGAACCGTCTTGGCCGGTAATACCGGTAATTAACGCCCTTTTCATTTTTCACTCCTTTTTAAATTTTCCACGTCTGATTGTACCATGTTTACAATCATATCTTTAAAAGGTGTTTTAGGCTTCCAGCCCAGGGTTTTTGCTGCTAAACTAAAATCGCCTATTAATGGTTTTTCCTCTTCTTTTCTAAATAATTGCCTATCTACTTTAACATATTTCTTCCAATCCATTCCCAAATAAGAAAAGGCTATTTCACAAACATCTCTTACTGAATGTAATTCTCCTGTAGCAATCACAAAATCTTCTGGTTTATCTTGCTGAAGCATAAGCCACATGGCTTCTACATAGTCCGGAGCATATCCCCAATCCTGCTCAGCATCTAAATTACCCAATGAAAGTTTATTTTCTAAGCCAAATTTTATTTTTGCCACGGTTAGAGTTATTTTCCTGGTAACAAATTCTTCTCCCCGACGAGGTGATTCATGATTAAACAAAATCCCACTTACCAAAAATAGGTCAAACCGTCTGCGATAGGCTTGAACAAGAAAATGGCTAGCGGCTTTTGAAACAGCATAAGGATCATTTGGAGCAATCTCTGTTTTTTCGTTTTGGGGATAAACCTTTGGGTTCCCAAAGATTTTAGATGACGAAGCTTGATAAACTTTTATAGACTGATATTTATCTTTAATTATTTCTAAAATTCTTGCTAAACCTAAAGTATTGATATCCATCACCAAAGTTGGCTTCTTCCAAGAAATTGGCGGAAAAGTTAAACCTGCTAAATTATAAATTTCAGAAGGTTGATATTTCTCAATAATTGTCCTTAAAGAATCCTCATTCAGAAGATCACCCTTTTCTAAAATTAGTTGATCTTTTATTTCTTCAATATTCTGATTTCCGACACTAAAATCAGAGCTAACCAAACCAACTACTTTATAACTTTTTTTTAACAAAAATTCTGCTAAATAAGAACCGTCTTGGCCGGTAATGCCGGTAACAAAAGCTGTTTTCATTGAATTTTCCTACCTATCCCTTCGTATCTGAAACCCAGTTCCCTTAATTTTTCTGGATCGTAAATATTTCTACCGTCAACAACCACTGGATTTTTCATTAACTTTCTAACTTTTTTGAAGTCAATATTTTTAAATTCGTCCCACTCAGTAATCAGCAACAATGCTTCACTTTTATCCAAAACATCGTATGGATTATCTCCATAATTAACATCTTTTAAAATTGTTTTAGCTCTAGTCATTGCCACCGGATCATAGCTAAAAATTTTGGCTCCCATTTTTTGCAGTTTATTAATTATTAATATTGAACGCGCTTCTCTCATGTCATCCGTATCTGGTTTAAAAGACAGTCCCAATATCGCTAGTTTTTTGTTTTTAACACTTCCATCACAAAGTCTTACAACTTTGTTTACGAAATAATCAACCTGCTGCTTGTTAATTTCGTCTACTTGTTTTAGAAAGTTAAAATTGTAACCAAGTCTTTTGGCAAAACTAATTAAAGCCCAAGTATCCTTTGGAAAACAACTCCCGCCATATCCCAAACCCGCCTTTAAAAATTTATCTCCAATTCGTGGGTCAAGACCCAAACCCCTACTCACTTTTTCTATATCTGCTCCTATTTTCTCGCATATTTGGGCAATTGAGTTGATATAAGAAATTTTGGCCGCCAAAAAAGCATTGGCGGCGTATTTTATAAGCTGGGCACTTTTAACATTGCAAAGAAGTCTGGGCCCTGGGATTTGCTTATGAAGTTCTAAAAGCTTACGTTTCGCCTTTGAACTTTCCGTTCCAATCACGATTCTTGAAGGATGAAAGGAATCCTCAATAGCCGCTCCTTCTCTTAAAAATTCTGGACAAGAGGCTAAATCAAAATCTATTTTTGTTTTGGATTTGATTATTTTTGTTATTTCATCGTTGGTTCCCGGAGGTACGGTACTTTTTATCACTATCACAGCATATTGATTTAAGTATTGAGCTATCAATTCCGACGATTTATAAACGTAAGATAAGTCATAATCTCCGTTGTCTTTAGGCGGCGTC
>Ga0210057_1001825_pt1 | contig 31588 bp, 23 predicted proteins | sample CryGeyCG2114_010_2_FD_183968 | JGI IMG/M metagenome (GOLD analysis project Ga0210057, IMG submission 183968) | Groundwater microbial communities from aquifer - Crystal Geyser CG10_big_fil_rev_8/21/14_0.10 (SPAdes) (version 2) | ecosystem: Environmental > Aquatic > Deep subsurface > Groundwater ...
CATTTTATTTCTGTAACTCACAGTTCTTCTGAAACTTTTGTTTATATTGATGGAGGACAGACTTGTAATTTTGGAGGAAAAACAAATTTTGGGATATCAGATATATTGAGATTTGGGAGACACAGCACTTATTTTAACGGTTTTATAGACGACGTTCGGATTTTTGGCCGGGCTTTGTCGGCTGGAGAAATAGCCAGTCTTTACTCGCAAAAATCGGCGACGCTGAACACTCCGCAAAACAACCGCCTAACCGATGGCCTAGTCGGGCTATGGTCTTTTAACGGGAAAGATATTTCCGGGACGACCGCATACGATCGAAGCGGGCAGGGGAACGACGGAACCATCACCGGTGCTGTTCCCACAATTGGTAAAGTCGGGCAGGCGTTGAGTTTTTTAAACAATTATGTAAGGGTAAATGACAGCAATTCTTTAGACATTACAGACAATATCACTGTAAGTTTATGGATAAACCCTCTGCAGCCAACAGCTAATTATGCTATGCATCCTATTACTAAGTGGACAGGCACTACAGACGCAAATTTTATTATGTATTATTTTGGAACTTGGTCGGGAGCGACTCCTTCTATAGGATTTTTAGCAAATAAAGGAGGCGTGTGGGGAGGGGCTTCGGCTTATTATCCAAATCCGCCTTTAGGTGAGTGGACTTTAGTGACTTGGACCTACAGCTCTTCGGGCGGAGGGCAGTTGTATATTAACGGTAGTGCGTATGGGAACAAAAGTGGAGGAGGTGTGCTTGCTACTAATAGCGCCCCTATTAATATACGAAGTGATGTCTCCGATGCCACAATTAAAATTGATGAAGTCCGTATTTACAACCGCGCGCTTTCCGCGGATGAAGTGAAACAGCTTTATTTAATGGGAAATTAGAAACAGCTACGTATTGCGAAATTTATACAAAATGAAAAATAGAGATTATAAATTTTTTGGTCCAAATCAGTACTTTCATATTTTTAATCGTGGTGTCGGGAAGATGGGTATTTATAGAGACGACCAGGATTATCTAAATTTTTTAAAACGCGTGAAATTAGTTCTCGGACATACAAGGGTGACCCTTGTAGGGAAACAAGGGTCACCCTTGTATACGCGGATATAATGAAGATCCATATAAACATCTTAATATTTTCTCTAACAGTCCTCGTCGGCGGTTTTTTGGTGGTGGGAACTGTTTCTGCGGCGACTATTACACGTCCGGCAAATAATATGGGTTTGATGGGCTACTGGCCTTTGAATGAAGGGGCGGGGACTACTGTCACCGATTTTTCTGGGAACGGCAACACTGGGACCTATTCAACCGCGGTTTGGGCCGATGGAAAGCGGGGCAAGGCGTTGAGATTTAACAACACCGATAGTGTGGACATCGATTATAATTCTTCTTTCAACATTACCAACAGATCTTTTACCATTTCTGCCTGGGTAAAACCCGACGTGGGAGAAACAGGTACTTTTTTTGGCGCGCATGAACTAGGCGGGACACAACGGTCTCTTCATTTTAGAGTTTATGATACTGGGATTTTTCGCGCGGGATATTATTCCCAAGATTTAAATACTTCAGCCGGTGCTGTTACCGCGGGAGAGTGGAATCATATTGTAGTTACCTATGATTTAGGTTTGGATACAACTACTATTTATATTGACGGTGAGTATGTAATTAGTGGCGGACAAGGACCTTTTACAGGGAGTGGTCATCAGCTCAAGATTGGGTCTTGGTATGGTACGAGCGAAATTTTTGACGGCTTGGTAGATGATGTTCGCGCCTATTCGCGAGCGCTTTCGGCAAGCGATGTGTCGGCTTTGTACCAATCTGGCAACGCAAAAAGAAAAGTCGCAGACAACAACGGATTGGTGGGATATTGGAGTTTTAACGAAGGCGTTGGCGCGCAAGCGGGGGACAGTAGCGGCAACGACAACACCGGCACTATCACCGGTGCGACTTGGGCGGACGGAAAGCACGGCAAGGCTTTGAGTTTTAATGGAAGTAGTGACAAAATAAATATTGGGAATTTAAGTACCGGAGTTCTAAGTTCTTTTAGTGTTGCCATGTGGGTTAACTCAAATTCTTTGGCTGATCACGGAAATGACACAAGTGTTTTATGTTTTAACAGCGGATCACTAACTAGATTATTACTTGATAATAGAACAAATCCTTTCTTAAGGGCTAGATGGCGTAAATCGGATGGTTCATATACTTATTATTCTTTAACAGATGATTTTAGTTCAAATGTTTGGCATCAGATAGTTGTAACATATGATAATCAAATTTTAACAGGGTATCTTGATGGGAATGAAGTTATTCAAAATTTATCAGTTGATAGCTATAGTACTTTTGACAATGTTACTCTTGGATATTGTAATCCTTTTGATTATATGGATGGTCTTTTAGATGACGTTCGTCTTTACAACCGCGCGTTGTCCGTGGCAGAGATCGCGTCGCTGGCGCAACAAACCGAAACCAAACACCGCCAGCCGGACAACACAGGTTTGATTGGTTACTGGTCGTTTAACGAAGGCGATGGAAACGAGGCGGGAGATTTTTCAGGGAATGGCAACAGCGGCACTATTACAGGATCTACTTGGATAGATGGAAAACGGGGGAGAGCTTTGAGTGCTAACGGGAGCAGTGACTATGTGGGTATAAACGATCCTGACAATTTCAACCAAGATGTGTTTACGGTTTCTGCCTGGGTAAAAACAACAGTTTCTGGGACATTTAAAACATTTGTGGGACGAGCAATGTCAACACAAGGCTGGAATTTTCTCATACACAGCAATAACAAATTGGCTCTTAGAATGGATACAACGACGAATACAAACGGGTACCCTTCATCAACCGGTCCGGAGATAAACGACGGAAAATGGCATCACGTTGTTGCCGCGGTTGATTTACCATCTTCTCAAATCGATTTATATGTCGATGGGCAGAACGCGGGAACTAGCGGAAGTATCGGTGGGACATTTAACGAAACTGGAGGGACGTTAAATATTTTGGGCCCCGCTTTGGGAACGGGATATACAAACGGAAGCGCGGATGAAGTGCGAATTTACAATCGAATTTTAGAAGTTTCAGAAATCCAAGCCCTCTACGAGATGGGGAAGTGAAAATATGTGTAGTATTCTCCCGATTGTTACCGGTTTAATGTTATAATTATTTGAGGTATCACCCTTCCTTTAACCCCGTCGGAATTTATTAAAAAGGGAGTAAGGAAAATAATGAGAGAAAGGGGTGAAAGGGGAGAAAAGGGTGAAATGGGCTTCGGATAAATAAAGGGCGTAAGGGGTGAAATGGGAATAAAAGGAATTGATTAACCCTTCAACCCCCTTAATTCTATTTAAATTAAATTTTAATTAACCCTTCAACCCCCTTCCACCCATTTAAATTTTATGTTTAAAAAAGCACCCGAAGGATACCGCGAACTCCTTGTTTACAAAAAAACCCAAAGCTTACAAAAGGAAATTTTACCGTTCGTCGTCTTATTTCCAAAAACCAAAACTTTTTATGATCTGGCTGACCAGATTTCCCGTTCGATGCGATCGACCACTAAAAATATCGTGGAAGGCTGGAAGCGCAATACCACCAAAGAATATTTTGAGTTTTTAGGGTTCGCAATCGGGTCCAATTCGGAGATGATGGAAGATTTGGCGGATATAGCAACAGGGGTTTATGGGAAGCTCGTCGGGATAAGGGGAATAATGGAAGAAAAGGGAGAAAAGGGAATAATGGGAGAAAAGGGAGAAAAGGGAATAATGGGTAGAGAGGAACTAGATAAGCTGAAATTTTATCCGTTGGACGAGTTGTTGTCGCCTGCCGTTAAATTATTTTTAAAAACCAAGGAAATAGGATTTTTACTTTATCGATTACAGCAATCTTTGGATATTAAGATGGATCGCGAAAATACCAGGCCGCAACGAGAAAAATCAAGGCTACATTTATTGGAACAAAAAGAAGCAAATAAAAGCTTTAATGAATATCTAAAAAAGTTTACAGAAAATAAAACCCCTTAAACTCATTTAACCTTTTAATCTCATCCCACCCTTTAAACCCATTCATCCCTTTTAAAAAACACTTATGGCTCTGATAATCAAAAAAATCTTTTCCGCCCGTCTTCTCCCGCTGACTATCGGGGTGGGGCTTTTGTTTTTGGGAGGTTCGGTTTATTTGATAGTAAAATCCAACCAGGAAACCGAGGCGGCTTGGTACAATTCGTCGTGGACATATCGCAAACTTTTGCAGATTGATCCCAACAAAGTTTCCGGTACTTCCGGTCACACCAATTTTCCGGTACTTTTTTCGCGAACTGACAAAGATTTGAAAAGCGTTGAGTGGGGAGGAAAAACCGCTTCTTCAACAGCGGGGGACATATTGTTCGTCGATTGGGAAGGAAACAAGATTGATCACGAAATCGAAAGCTATTCTTCTTCCACCGGCGAACTGCTCGCCTGGGTAAAAATGCCGTTTGTGTCTTCTACCACTACGCGCGATATCTATATTTATTACGGCAATTCCGCGGCCACGTACCAGCCCACCAATAGCGCGGTGTGGGACAGTTATTTTAATGGTGTGTGGCATTTGGGAGAAGACCCCGGGGCTGCCGGTTCAGGCGGTATAAAAGATTCTACCACCAACGCCAATAATGGAACTGACGTGAGTATGGATAGCAATAACCATGTAAATGGGCAAATAGGCAAAGCGATAGATTTTGACGGCACTGCTGATTATATAGGTTCAATTACAGATAATAGCACTCTTGATGTCGGACAAATTACTACTTTTTCAGCCTGGATAAATATTGATAATGAGCCGGTATCCGGCGATGCGTATATTCATAATATTTTTAGCGACGAGTCAACGACTAATACCGGCACTGCTTTGTGGAGGGTGGGTTCTCAAGGGAACGTTGCTTACAAAAGGCGTATTGGTCTTAACTTGGCGGATGCCAGTCCTCATGACGATCAAAATAATACTGATTTGAGTTTAGATACCTGGATTTATATAACAGTAACAACCGACGGCACAAACGCCAAATACTATATAGACGGAGCGCTTGATACAACCAACGCGTATTCGATTACGCCGACACAGAAGGCTTACACTTGGGTGATGGGAGTTTCTGGTTGGGGGAGGTATTGGGATGGAATGCTTGATGAAATAAGAATCGCTGAAACAGCTCGAAGCGCCGACTGGATTAAAACCGAATACCAAAACCAAAAATCTCCAAATACTTTTTTTAACGTCGGCGGGGAAGAGATTGAAACCGTAAAAACTCTGACCGATTCCGGGACAAGTTTTACCGCTTGGTATAATACTTCCTGGCAGCATCGCAAAAAAATTGTTACCGATCCTACCAAAGTCGGCGGTGGTGGCAGTGTCGGCCACGCCGATTTCCCAATGCTTTATTCGGTTACCGACCCGGATTTAAAATCAATCGCATACGGCGGGAAGGTCGCGTCGAGTACCGCGGGGGATTTGGTGTTTGTGGACTGGGAAGGAAAGGCAATTGATTATGAAATTGAACAATACGAATCTTCCACCGGCGAACTGCTCGCCTGGGTAAAAATGCCGTTTGTGTCTTCTACCACTACGCGCGATATCTATATTTATTACGGCAATTCCGCGGCCACGTACCAGCCCACCAATAGCGCGGTGTGGGACAGTTATTTTAATGGTGTGTGGCATTTGGGAGAAGACCCCGGGGCTGCCGGTTCAGGCGGTATAAAAGATTCTACCACCAACGCCAATAATGGAACTGACGTGAGTATGGATAGCAATAACCATGTAAATGGGCAAATAGGCAAAGCGATAGATTTTGACGGCACTGCTGATTATATAGGTTCAATTACAGATAATAGCACTCTTGATGTCGGACAAATTACTACTTTTTCAGCCTGGATAAATATTGATAATGAGCCGGTATCCGGCGATGCGTATATTCATAATATTTTTAGCGACGAGTCAACGACTAATACCGGCACTGCTTTGTGGAGGGTGGGTTCTCAAGGGAACGTTGCTTACAAAAGGCGTATTGGTCTTAACTTGGCGGATGCCAGTCCTCATGACGATCAAAATAATACTGATTTGAGTTTAGATACCTGGATTTATATAACAGTAACAACCGACGGCACAAACGCCAAATACTATATAGACGGAGCGCTTGATACAACCAACGCGTATTCGATTACGCCGACACAGAAGGCTTACACTTGGGTGATGGGAGTTTCTGGTTGGGGGAGGTATTGGGATGGAATGCTTGATGAAATAAGAATCGCTGAAACAGCTCGAAGCGCCGACTGGATTAAAACCGAATACAATAACCAATCTGCAACCTCGACATTCTATACGACGTACAGCGAAGATTCTTTGGAGTCCGCGGTTTCCGGCGGTTATTCCACGGTTGGTTGGAATGACACCGGCTGGTCTCATCGTCGCGTGATTACTATTGATGATACCAAAGTAACAGGCGCTTCGGGGCATAGCAATTTTCCAATGTTGTTCCGTCGCACCGATCCGGATTTGCGTAGTATTGAATACGGCGGAAAAGTCGCTTCGAGCACCGCGGGGGATTTGCTCTTTACCGACTGGGAGGGAAATACAATCGATTATGAAATTGAAAGCTATACCGCGAACACCGGAGAGCTGATAGCTTGGGTGGAAGTGCCGTTTGTTTCCTCGACATCCACTCGCGATATTTTAATGTATTTTGGAAACCCGGGAGCGAGTTACCAACCAACCAACGAAGCGGTTTGGGATAGTGATTATAGAGGAGTTTTTCATCTACCTAACGGAGCTACATTAGGAGTCCGTGATTCTACTGCTAACAATAACGACGGAACAGACAACAGCGCTTCTGCTACTAACGGAAAAATAGACGGAGCGGCAAGTTTAAATAATTCTACTAGTAATATAGATACCGGGCTGACAAATTTTGCTACAGGAGCCGCCGCAAAGAGTTTTTCAATGTGGGTATATAAAACCAATACGGAGGTTGATGTGCCATTTGGTTATGGCGCAGGAAGCACTAAACAAATGTTTGGAACTTATATAGATAACGTAAGTGTATATTTTTGGGGTTATGGAGGAGTTGGTAATGGAGATTATGATTCCAATCTTGATATTACTTTAAACAATTGGAATCATATTGCTATGACTTACGACGGAACAGATGTTCGAACATATGTTAACGGTCAAGCTGGCAGTGTGACAACAGTTGCTCTTAATACCGGGAGCACATGTTCAACAATGGGTGAAAATTGTTCAAATGGAGCTAATCGATTTGGTGGGAGTTTAGATGAGTTGAGAGTTACAGATTCTACTCTATCTGCCGACTGGATAGCCACGGAATACCAAAACCAATCCGACCCGGATACGTTTTACAGTTTTGGCGTGGAATCGGTCGCGACTCGCACCGCGAGTCCCGCAACGCCACAGGCCGCGGTCGCGGTACGGACGAGCACCGGCAGCGGATTTTCCTGGTACAATTCTTCCTGGACAAACAGCAAACAAATAACCATTGATCCAAATAAAGTTTCCGGTACAACCGGTCACACAAATTTTCCGATGTTGTTTTCAGTAACTGACGCGGACTTGGCAGATACCAGCAATGGGGGGAGAGTCGCATCTGCCGCAGGAGATGATATATTATTTGTCGACTGGGAAGGAAAAAAAATTGATCATGAAATTGAAAAATATACTAATACGACCGGTGAGCTGATAGCTTGGGTGGAAGTGCCGTTTGTTTCTTCCACTTCCTCCCGCGATGTGTATATTTACTATGGAAACGGTTCGGCTAGTTATCAGCCGACCAACGAGGCGACGTGGGATAGTAATTATACGTGGGTCCTTCACTTAACAGACACTACTGATTCAACATCCAATGGTAGGAACTTGAGTAACTTGGCCGGGTCTCCAACAACTGATTCTTCTGGAAAGATAGTTGGGGCGTATTCTTATGACGGAAATGATGCACATTATAATGGCACTGATTATTTATCATATTTTTCCACTTCGGTCGCTACTATTGAAGCATGGGTAAAGCAAACAGGAACACCGCCAACAGCTTCGCCATCTCTTTGGAATGGTGACCCGATAATCTCCAACCTTGACGCAAATATTGGCCTTGGTTCGTGGAATAGTAGCGGTAATAAATTTGGGGCTTTAAACTGGGACGGAAACGCTGATTATGTCCATACGGCGTCTACCAATGATGTATGGACGCATTTAATTTTGGTTCATACGGGCGGAAATTTATATTTTTATAAAGACGGCGATTCTGTGGGTTCAATAGCAAGCGGTGATACTGTTCACGATAGTCCAACTTCCTATCTTTTAATCGGTGGTAATGTTTTTGGTGGTGGACAATACTTTATCGGCTCTATTGATGAAATTCGTGTTTCTAACATTGCTCGCGGTGCCGATTGGATAAAGACGGAGTACAATAATCAGTCCAGCCCTTCCACATTTTATTCTTACGGCGCGGCGCAGGCGGAAACTCGACAAGATAAATCAGGCAACGAAGTGCCTGCCATCAAGGTCCGGGGAGGTGTAAAATTCAGAGCAGATCTGTGGTTAAGAAAATATTTAAACCTTTTTGACTTTTAGTCTTATCCGACTTATTGTCATTGCGAGGAGCGCCGACGACGAAGCAATCTCACCTTTCCCTTTAGATTCCTTCTACCCCTTGGCACCTTAACTTCTTTTTGTGTCCTATTAGACTTATCAGTCTTATCCGACCCATTAGACTTATTTCCAAAGGAAGTGGTCGTATATTTTCGTTAAATTTGCTATAATATATATACACTGTGGATAATGAATCGACTGTCTAGAAATCAAAAAAATATGCACAATCCCGCAGGATTTGTACAAGAAAAATCTCGCGTTTGGGAGCGAAATATAACCTTTTTATTGGTAATATCATTGGTATTTTCTTATACCTTGGTTTTTGTAAGCCTTGGTTTTTTTAGTTCCGTAAACTCTACCAGCCTTATCCAACCCGCCGGTCTTATCAGTCACACCAATCACCTTATTCCCATTGAGGTTGTTGGTGTACAGGAATCAAACGATTCAATTTTTGAAGTCCGCTTGGCCAAAGAGGGCACAGACAACACATTTGATCTTCAGGTTGTTGATCTTGATTATTCAAAAATCACCCTAACTGTGGTGGACTCCGTCGCGTTGGGTCGAATATTTATTTCTCCTTACTTTCGACTGGGTTTTTCTTCATTGGTTAAAAATCGCGGAACACACTGGCAGGAGGCTTCCGCGACGAGTCGCAATCAAGGGGTAGCGGAATTGTACGAGACAGATGACGGTGAAAGATTGTTCATTCAAAAAAATAACAATCCATACTTATCAGTTTTAACAAATAAACCGCAAGTGAAAGTGTTGTTGTGTTGAAATATATTTTTTACCCCCCTTTTTTACAAGGGGAGGTTAGGAGGGGTAGATTTAGGACTGTGATTTATTATTATAACTAAACTTAAATAACATGAACGTAAATATTAGACGTGCCGCTGACGCGGTACGAGGAGGTCGAGAGGGAGAAGATGAAATGGGAGTGCCGGAAGTGGATCATGCTCGCCCAAAAAAGTCTTCCAAAGGACCATGGTTTTTGGTTCTAACTATTGTTATAGTGTTGGTGGTATTGGGAGTGGTGTTTCGTGGGCAGTTGTTCAGCAGTGAGAGTTCAACCATAGCCGCATCTAAATATCAAGCAGTGTTTCTAACCAATGGACAAGTTTATTTTGGCGACCTAACCGACACGGAAAAAGACTTTGCCCACTTGGAGAACATTTACTACTTGCAAGTTACTCCAGTACTGCAAACTCAAGGAACCGGAGAGCCGGGAAATCCACCGCCAACTCAACAGCAACAGTTGTCACTTGTAAAACTCGGTAACGAGTTGCACGGACCGGTAGATGAAATGTATATCAACCGAGTCCACATCTTGTTTATTGAAGATCTAAAAGAAGATGGTCGGGTAGTTCAGGCCATCAAAGATTTCGAAAGCGGACAAGAAACACAATAAAGGAAAATCATGTAGTATGTCCGCTTCGTCCGGCTAGCGCGAGTCGAGGCGGTAACAAATAACATGTAACAGAAAAAGGCTCGGTTCAAAGTAAGAACCGGGTCTTTTTGTTTATACGACATATAGGTCCTGTAAGACTATAATTTCTTTATAGGTCGTATAATTCCTATAGGCTATATAAGTCATATAAGTCTAATAGGTAGTATAAGACTTATTGTCATCCCGGATTTCATAGAGTCTCCCAAAGGAGACGAAGGGAAATCCGGAATCTAGGTTCTGTCGTCTTGGAATCCAGTCGCAAGCTGGTATCCGTCTGCCTGCTCGCCTCGTATTTGCTCCGCCCCCATTTTTCTGCTGGATTAATATGAATTAGTCAGAAGAATAGGAGGAAACAAATATGGGTAAAAGAAGTGATAATATCACTCCTTTAATTTGTGTCATCAGGTACAAAGAGGTTCGTCCGAGGAAGGTTTGGTGCCCCACATGTGGCACTAACACGCGGGTCGTTACAAATCTCGGCGGATTGTGTTACTGTCCAAACACAAAATGCGTTCGTCATCAAGATAAACCATTTTGGGTCGAGTTCCTCCAGGACTATTCGTGGACCAAGGATCCACACTTGGTCGCTTTGCAGTTTTTTAGAGGCGGGACTTGGGTCTGTCAGCTGTGCGATGGCGAAAACCAATTTGTGGGGCTAAAGCCCATGTCTGGTCTAATTGCTTGCCGATTCTGCCAGGCGTACTTTCGTTGTTGAGTCGGGCTGGTGGCCAGTATTGTAGTCGGCTAGTCAATGACGAAGACGCCGATTTTTTTTATTATTTTCCATGTCATCCTTTATTATTCGAGCGTAGTCGAGAAGCGCATTTGCTCCGTATTTTCCCCCCTGTCATCCCGCAAAAGTTCCCTGCATTATCTTTCTCTCCTTCCTCCTCTGTCATTTTGCAAAAGAATCATTTATCCTTTGAGTGAGCGAGGATCCTTGGCGTCGTTAATATCCTTCGAGCAAGGCGCTAGCCGAGTCGAGAAGATAATATATTTCTCGACTTCCTCCCTAGGCGGACAAGTTGATTAATCCCATTCCACCTGTTTTTTCCTATCCGTCCTGTCCGACCTATAACTAGTTTCGAGAAGCCCTCGTCTGGTGGGGCAAGTTTGTGTTATTATTACTTATAAGTTTGATTCTATAAAAATACATCGAAAAATTTTGAATAAATTTTTTTGGTACAAAAAATGGCATAGTAAAAAATTCCACAATATTTCTCATTGGATAATTTTTTTAGTTATAACCGGACTTGCCTTTTGTGTAGTTTTTTTCGGAATAGATAGCTCTGTCAATTTAGAAGAATTGAACGTTTTGATTAGAGTTTTTTATATCGATCCGGAACATGGGGACGACTCCGCCGACGGCCTGTTCGAAACTTCCGCTTGGGAAAGTTTTAACAATGTCTCTACGTACGAATTTAAACCCGGCGATAAAATTTTAATCAAAGCGGGGAGCCGGCTCGACAAAAGATTTGTTGTTTCATCGTCGGGAAAACTGACTCATCCGATAGTTATTTCGAAATACGGGCAAGGGAACAACCCTCAAATTTTTGGCCTTTCGATAGATGGGAAAAGCCATATTGTGGTGGAAGGTATAGATTTTACCGGAGTTGTTGGCGTGGCCGTGGATATTTCAAAAAGCAAAAATGTGTCTTTGAAAGACTGTGTTTTTGGAAAAAATAGGGGCGAGACTCTAATAATTTCTAATTCTTCGAAAATTAGAATTGTGGGGAATCTGTTTACTGAAAACAATGTAGCCCAAGAGGGGATGGGAGGATATGTTATTAGGGCAACAGGAGATTCTGACATACAAATTTTTCAAAATGAAATTACTAAAAATACCGGAAACGCGATTTATTTAGAAGACACCGATGGCGCAAAAATTATTGAAAATCAAATAACCGAAAATTCTTTTTCAGGTATTGTGGATGTGAATTTGAGAGATGTGGCGATAGAGAAAAATATTGTCGCGGAAAATGGTCAAGCAGGGGGCGATTATTTCGGAATTTTCATAAATTTCACAAAAGAGGCGGTGATTATAAAAAATCAAATCTCCACGCAATTAGGTAAAGGAGCAGTGTCGCTAAACGACAGCCAAAAGGTTTTGTTCGCCACGAATATTTTATATGGTAATCAGTTGTCAGGGATTATCGCGGAAAATGTTGATGATTTAAAATTGTATAACAACACCGTTTACGGTTTGGGTGGTTCGCTGACCAGGACGGGACTCGCGTTGTCTGAAATAAAAAGCGGCGAGGTTTTTAATAATATTGTTTATGACATTTTGGGGTATGCGGTGCAACTGCAGGGTGAGAATGATTTAAAAATGGACTATAACAATCTTGGGGCGGCCGTTGGGATAGCGTCGGTCGGGGATAAGAGCTATAAAGATATAGCCGAGTATCAGGCGCAAACAGGATATGGCCAACACTCGGTCTCTCAAGATCCAAAATTTAAAAATATTTTTACCAAAGATTTTTATTTAACGAAAGAATCACAGTTAATAAACGCAGGGACAAAGTCGCTGGTTGTAGTAGATTTTGACGGTCAAGCAATTCCGCAGGGGATTGCTCCCGACATCGGTGCGTTTGAATTTATTCAGTAGTCCATAAGTTTTATTTGTTATATAACTTGAAAAATAAAAAGAACGGCTCAAGTGAGCCGTTCTTTTTCCAAATGTCATTCCGGACGCAACCATGGGCGATCCGGAATCTAGTTTAGAGTTACTTCGCTTTTACAATTTTTTCAAACACCTTCGGATGATTTAGGGCCAGTTCAGAAAGCACTTTTCGGTTCAACTTGATACTTTGTTTGGTTATTTCCGCGAACATTTTATTGTATGAAGTACCTTGCTTTTTGGCAGCCGCGGAAAGTCTGGTTATCCAAAGCGCACGGTAGTCGCGCTTTTTTTGTTTGCGTCCGCGATAGGCGTGTTGGCCGGCATGAAGCATCGCTTCTTTGGCCGCTCGGAATTTACTCTTTCTTCCCCAACGAAAACCCTTCGTCAGTTTTAAAACATTTTTTCTTCGTTTATTTGCGGTTGTCCCTCGTTTTACTCGAGCCATGAATTCGTTTGTTAGCTTGTTAGCTGGTAACTTGTAGGGGATTCCTATAAGCTATTAGCCAAAAGCTAGTACCTATTTATATGGTATTAATTCTATAATTCTTGAATTGGTATCGTCCACATCCAAGTCTTTTCTTTTACCTTTGGTGGTTTTTTCATTTTCTCTGGAATTAAAATGATCCTGCCCCGCTTTTCTTCGGCGCAGTTTACCACTTCCGGTAACCCAGAATCTTTTCGCGGTTGCTTTGTGAGTTTTTTGCTTTTTCATAAAATGGTTTAGTGATTAACAAATTATCATTCCGAGTCTGTTGAGGAATCTTTTTTTATGGACAAGATGTCCTTTGACTTCACCTCGTTTCATTCCGGATGATACCCCCGTGTCATTTTGGCGCGATTATTGTATTAATTAATCCGCCTAAACGCGTTGGCGGAGATTCAATAACGTGAGGAATTTTTATGAGTTGGAGAAATTTATTAACTTGGTTCATTGCAAAGTCGTGATTGGCTCGTTCTCTTCCTCGCAGACGCATTTCGATTTTTACTTTATTGCGAGTGGTGAGAAATTTTTCCGTGTTTGCTGCTTTTACTTCCAAATCATGCTGGCCGGTACGAACCGATAATCGAATACCTTTGACCTCAACTTTTTTTTGGTGTTTTTTTTGTGCCTGTTGCAGCTTGTCTTGCTGGTAGCGGTATTTGTCAAAGTTGATGATTTTAACAACAGGGGGTTGGGCTTTTGGCGAAACTTCGACTAAATCGAGCCCTTCGGCCTGAGCGGTTTTGAGGGCTTCGGAGGTTGACATAATGCCTAGCTGTTTTCCGGAACGATCGATAACTCGAACCTCCGGCACACGAATATGGAGGTTTATGCGGGCAGTGATGGCTTTTTTTATGGTTGCTCGTTTGAAATGTCCTCGTCTCATAAAAGAACTTTACAATATTTCTCTCTCCCACAAAGTGGGGGAGGGTCTCCAACTTTTTTGTAGAAATGGCTGGACGGGAGGGGGAGGTTGCGTTTAAGATTATGTTAAATATTTTTGCTCAATTCTTACCACAGTAGACACAGTATAACAAGGTCGGGGATCATGGTCAAGTCAACCTACCTGTCTTTCCATCCCTTTTTTTATCAGTCCTATCTGATCTATTAGGTTTATCTTACTTATTCGACTTATCCAGCCCTATCCGTTTTATTATTTCCGGCAGATTACCCCCGCGGCAAACATTGGGGTATTCTGCCTGCCCGGAGTTCCATGGGAGTAGAACGGAGGAAATAACCCGATCAAACACGTCTGCTAGCATAAATATAGAAATGCGAGCAGATGTAGTATTTCCTTTAGGGAATACCCTGCAGGAAGTTTTAGGGATCGTTATTCTTCGAGCGAGGCGCTAGCCGAGTCGAGAAGATCCGACAACGCAGTTTTTGACTTTCTCACTAGGTAGACAAGTTGCTCGAACAATAACATTCATCCAAGCGATCCATCGGAGACGGAAGTCCGAGGAGGGTGTCGTTAATATTTTTCGAGCGAGAATCCTTGGCGTCGTTAATATTCTTCGAGCGAGGCGCTAGCCGAGTCGAGAAGATCCGACAACGCAGTTTTTGACTTTCTCACTAGGCAGACAAGTTGCTCGAACAATAACATTCATATTATCCCCCGGAGTTAGTCCGGGGTTGGCTCAATCCCGTAGGTCCTATTTGAATAAAAAAAAGACCGCCGCCTCACCGTACAAGGGGAGTCGCTACTCCCCAAAAAGCGACAAATTTCCCAAAACCTGTGCTTTGGGTAAATACCTTGCGCCAAACTACGAACACAAAACCATTCGTTCCGAGCTGCAACACGCCGGATACCAACGATGAGCCGACGAACAGGTTCGTGAAGTTAGCGACCAGGAAGAAACTGAAACCAGTTATCCCCGAAATCGCCATCCACAATTTCTGGTGCTTCAAGGATAACCTCCTTAATATTTTTATGACAAACTAAAATACCACATCTCTGTGGTATTGTAAGAATGGAGCTGGCGGGAATCGCACCCGCGTCCATAAGTCAATGAATACGTATCTACAAGCTTAGTTGGATTTGTGATTTAGAACTTAAAACTAAAAAACCAACAAAACGTTTCAAGTTCGATCCGCGAATAACTTCGAAAGATTGACCTCGCGAAAGAATCAAGTTTCGTCCGAAAATAATACGAAGTTGAAATCTATCGGAGTCGAGATCAACTTCGCCAATCACAATTAAACTGCGACTGGAGCTAAAGCTGGCGAGAACGCCAACTTAACTTTGTTTACAAACGAGTAAGCATTTGTATTTACTGCAATCACAGCTTGCAGCGGCTGTTGCTTGCCACGTATGTCAAGGAACAAATGTCGAAGCTAGGCAGCCCCATAACAAATATATTTTACAGATTTCTAGCGATTTGTCAACCTTACGTTTACTATATATATAATATACAAGTACACTCCACTCACGATCGTGAGTGGAGTGTACAGCAACGATTATTTTAGATATAAAATGAGAGTGAGAAAAAAGAAGAGGAAAAACCAGGGGGATAGAGAAAAAGAGATTGCAAAAACCATACTTAAATCAATCGGGCTTGCAGCAGTGGTTGCTAGTGTGATTGTTTTTCCAGGACTAGCTCATGTTGTAAAGTGGGTGGAAGATTCTACCAAGGATAATTCCCCCAGAGCAAGAAGGTCATTTAACAGGTTGAAGACCAGGGGGATGATAAAATTGGTTGAAAAGAGAGGAAAATATCATTTATTTTTAACTAAGAAAGGAAAGAAAAGATTTAACCAAAATTTACTTGCGGATTTAAAAATAAAAAAACCGGAATCATGGGATGGCCGATAGCGGTTGGTAATGTTTGATATTCCGGAATCATCGCGCGGAGCAAGAGATTTTATTCGTCGGAAACTGCTAGGTCTTGGTTTCGCGACTGTTCACAAAAGTATTTATATTTCTCCCTATCCTTGTGAGGAAGCTGTTAATTTTTTAAGAAACAGTTACAGTTTAGCGCCAGGACAGCTTTATATTTTTGAATCAAAAGTACTCGAAGGTGAAAAAGTTTTAAGAAAATATTTTAAGTTGTAAACTAGCCGCAAAACACTCCACTCACGATCGTGATTGGAGTGTTTTTGTTGTATGTGGATAAGCAATGTAAAGTATACTTGACATGAAAATCTGGTAGATATACAATAATACTAGAATTTATTATTTCTGGCAGAATACCCCAATGCAAGCTGCAAGGGGTATTCTGCCTGACCGAAGTTCCACGGTACGGAGGAAATAACTCGATCAAACACGTTTGCGAGCATAAATATGAGGCCCCGACCTAACGGTTGGCGAAGGCGGGGAGGCGGATAAAAATGCGAGTAGACATAGAGTATTTTCTAAAGGGAATACTCCAAAGTTTACTTTAGGGATTGTTATTCTATACTTTCATACTGCTTAGTATGAAAGTATAGACAATATAATTATTTGGAATCTTTTTTAAAAATAATTTCTCGCTCATTTCCGTCATTCCCGTGCCGCGCCCTTCCGTAGCCTCGCGCGACAGCGTCTTCCATAGCTTTAAGCTACGGAGGACGGAGGTGGGTGAAGGAGGGAAAGCGGGAACCCGGTAAATAAGCTAAATTTTGGATTTCGGATTCAGCCTTCGTCCAACTGTTATGGCTATAAACTACTCCGGCGAAGTAGGCTTAGATCCAAAATAACATGGAAGATATTTTTAAAATGACTTGTAATAAATTAAATTAAAACAATAATCTAAAGACTCAATCTGAAAGATTATTGAAGTTGATAAACCTGGTATGAAAGCAGCAATATCAGTTATTATAATTCTCGCCATAGTAGTTTTGAGCGGATACTTTTTATGGCCAACAGATAGTGAGCAACACGCAGGCGATTCGATGATCACAGATGGCGATACTAATAACGGGGATACTATGTCGGAAGAAGATTCTATGGTGAATGATGGTGAAATGATGAATAACGAAGACTCAATGACGGAAGAAGATAAAATGATGGATGATGGGGCTATGACAGACGAAGAAAAGATGGAAACAGGACAAATGGAAGATCCGGGGGTTTATAAAAATTATTCTACTGCCGAAGTGGCCGCGCAACAGGCAGCTGGAAACAAGGTCGTATTGTTTTTTCATGCTTCTTGGTGTCCGTTTTGCAAGACCGCTGACGAGGCTTTTGTTTCTCGTCCCGACGAAATTCCTTCAAAAGTAGGGTTATTAAAAATTGATTACGACTCCAATATTGAATTGAGAAAAAAATACGGCGTTACTTATCAACACACTTTTGTGCAAATTGATGCGAACGGCGAAAAGGTTGCTATTTGGAGCGGGGGAGACATCGACGCGCTTCGCGCAAATTACAAATAACAAATGACAAATTCCAAATTACCCTTCAAAGACGGATCAAATCAAATCCAAAACCTAAATGACAAAGAATTAATTTTGACATTTGAGCTTGATTTGTTGGTTTGAAATTTGGATTTTGACATTTAGATTTTAAAATATTTTTATGATCCAAATATTATTCGCATTAGTAGCAGGGATTCTGACGATCGGCGCGCCTTGTATTTTGCCTTTACTGCCAATCTTGCTTGGCGCAAGCGTTGGTCAAAAAAGTAAAACCCGGCCGTTGTTTATCGCGCTTGGGTTTGTTCTCACGTTTACCATTGTCGCCCTGACTCTATCTTTCCTAGTTCAATCGCTAGATTTTTCACCAGACCTTCTAAGAAAAATAGCGGTTGTCGCCCTCGCGGTTTTTGGAGCGTTTCTTATTTGGCCGGCGCCGTTTGAACATTTGACCAGACGACTATCAGGGATTTCTACCAAGGCCGGTGTCACGGCCTCAAAATTTGGCGATGGGAACTTGGGTGGATTTATTTTGGGTATTATGTTGGGTGTAATATGGACGCCGTGCGCCGGGCCGATCTTGGGTTCGATTTTAACTTTGGTTGCTACTTCGACCGACATCGGTCGCGCCGGTATATTGCTTGTCGCTTACGCCGTTGGCGCCGGTATTCCAATGCTTGTGGTTGCCTATGGTGGTCAGTTGATAACCACCAGAGTCAGATCGCTTGCCAAATACGCCACAAGGATTCAGCAGGTGTTTGGTGTTTTGATTTTAGCGTTGGCTGCAGCCATGTATTTTCAATACGATTTAGTGTTGCAGGCCAAACTGTTGGAGTTCTACGATTTTTTCGGACTGGAAGAGGGGATATTGAAAGATAATCCGCTATAATAATTATGAAAAAATATTTAATAATCTCCGGAATTATATTCGTGGTCTTTATTGGTGGCGGGTTTTATATTGATTACGTTTCTGATTCAGAAAGAGAGAGTGAAAAACAAATTGTGAAAGAGGAAAGTGGCAACCTAAAAAATGTGGGTGCAGCGCCGGAATTTTCCGGTATTTCTACCTGGTTAAACAGCAACCCGCTAACCATGAAAGATTTTAAAGGGAAAGTCGTGCTTATAGATTTTTGGACATACTCTTGTATCAACTGTATCCGGACGCTACCTTATGTGACTGAATGGTATGAAAAGTATAAAGATAATGGCTTTGTAATAGTCGGTGTTCACACACCGGAGTTTGAGTTTGAAAAAGTCACAAAAAATGTGGAGACAGCGATAAAGCGATACAATATCACTTATCCGGTTGCGCAAGATAACGATTTTTCTACTTGGCGCGCCTATAACAATCGCTATTGGCCGGCGCATTATTTGGTCGATCAAAACGGTAATGTTGTTTATACCCATTTTGGGGAAGGAAAATATGACGAAACCGAAAATGCTATTCGAAAACTTTTTGGGCTCGACGCGCTATCTAGTAACGATTTTCCAGAAAATCGTGATGTTCGTACGCCTGAAATTTATTTCGGCACAAACAGGCTGGATCATTTATCGAGCGAACAAAAAGCAACGGCCGCAGTCAGTAGCTACGAGTTGCCGCAGTCAGTAGGCGCAAACAGTTTTGCTTTGGAAGGGAACTGGCGTTTCGACGGCGAATCGGCGATTTTGGAAAGTGGTAGCGGGAAAATCCGTCTAAACTATTTTTCAAAAAACGTGCATATGGTTGCAGAGGCAAAAGAGCCGATTACGGTTCAGATTTTTATCGACGATCAGTTTGTTTCCGAGTTGCCGGTTTCTTTCTCACAGCTTTATACTTTATATGAGGGCTTGGGATCGGGAAATCATATTATCGATATCGTAATCCCAGAGCCGGGATTTCAGATTTTTACTTTCACTTTCGGTTAAATTTAGCTACAATGACTATTGTTAACAACATAAGGAAATTTCGTTTGGAAAAAGAAATCCGGCAGGAAGATTTGGCTGATGCGGTCGGGGTTTCCCGTCAGACGATTGTGGCTATTGAAAAGGGCAACTACGAGCCCTCATTGCTTTTAGCGTTAAAGCTTTCCCAGTATTTTAAAAGAAATATTGAGGATTTATTCAAAATGAAATAATTATGAAGGTTATTTTATATTACTTGTTATCGCTAGTATTTATCGTGTTGTTCTCGGTTTTTTTAGTAACCGGAAAAGCAGAAGCAATGGCCATGCCACAAATGGTCGGAGTTTGTGTAGTATTGGTCCTTTACACAATTATCATTTCTTTAGTGGGAGAGGGGAGGAGTTTGGATGAACGGGAAGTGTCGCACAGAAATTTATCGAACAGGGTCGGGTTGATTGCCGGAACCGTTGTGCTTTCGGTTGGGATAATTTATCAATTATTTATAAATCATCATTTAGACTATTGGATGCTTTTGGGACTTGCGGTTATCAATTTTGCAAAGTTGATAACTTTGATATTTTTACACCATAAAAAATAAACGTTTAACTGTTAGTTAAGAAATTCAATATCGTTCGAGCCTGTTGAGAACTATCTCTCAACCTGGCTCGAGACTTCCGGTTTCTCGACTTCTCCGTCCGTCAAGGCAGACGGATTTGCTCGAAGAATAATAAAGATTAAACAATTTAAAAACCTGCCACTCGGCGGATTTTAACGCGCGCTCTTTCGGAGGGCGTTTTTTGTCGCTCGTCCGATTTTTCTGTCTGACTCTCGTTTTTTTATAAGATCCCGTTTATCGATTTTTTTCTTGCTTCGCCCCAGTCCCAGTCGGATTTTTATCCGGCCGTTTTTCACGTACGCTTCCAACGCAAGCAAAGTCAGCCCCTTTTCTTGGATCCGGCCGATCAGTTTTTTTATCTCCGCTTTTTTCAAAAGCAATTTTCGATTTTGAGTTGGGTCATAACCTTCAAGATTGGAAGCATGCGCATAGGCTTTGATATGACCATTGAGCAAATATACTTCTTCATTTGTAATCCGCGCATAGGCGCTAGTTAGTTCCATCCCGCCGGTTTTTGCGGATTTCACCTCTTGGCCGGTCAAAACAACACCCGCTTCGAAGTTATCGAAGATTTCGTAATCGAAATACGCTCTCTTATTCTTGGCTAATATTTTCATATTTTCTTTATGATACCAGCATTTATTGATATAATGAAGTATAATCTATATATATGAAAGAAGAAATAAATAAGATAATACTAAAAACCTTAAAAAATCTTGGGTATTCCGAAGATATGCCTTTTTCGGTTGATTTTTCGTCGCAGGAAAAATATGGGGATTATTCGAGCAATGTTGCGATGGTTTTTGGAAAATCGCAAACAAAGAATCCGTTTGACTTGAGCCGAGAGATTGCTGCGGAAATTTCAACCAAGTATAAAAATGATTTTAAAAAAGTCGAGGCGGTTCGCCCTGGGTTTATAAATTTTTATTTTTCCGAAAATGTTTTGCATATTCATTTGAGAGAAGTTTTAAAAAAGAAAGAAAAGTTTGGACAGTCGAAAGTCGGCAAGGGAGAGAAAGTTTTGGTAGAATATTTTCAACCCAATATTGCAAAACCGTTACACCTGGGGCACATGCGAACCGCAATTATTGGCGATGCGCTTTTTAAAATTTTAAAATTCGTAGGTTACAGAGTTGAATCGGAAAGTCATATGGGGGACTGGGGGACACAGTTCGGATTGCTAATCGCCGCTTATAAAAAATGGGGAGATGAGAAAGTTGTTTCCAAAAATCCTATTGAGGAATTAAATAAGCTTTATATAAAAATTAATGGCGAGATAGAAAAAGATCCGGAGCTGAAAGAACGGGGGAAGCAAGAGTTTGTAAAACTTGAAAAAGGGGATAAACAGAACAAGAAACTTTGGAAGCAGTTTGTAAAATGGAGCATGATTGAATTTGAAAAAGCTTACAAAATTTTAAAAATCAGAAAAGCTGACCATAATTGGCCCGAGAGCTTTTACGAAAATTTGATGCCGAAAGTTTTGGAAAAACTGAAACGACGGGGGATGCTGGCAGAATCACAAGGGGCGCAGATTGTCGATTTATCAAAATATAGTTTAGGAACGGCGATTATGATAAAATCTGACGGCGCGACCACCTATTTGTTACGCGATTTGGCTACCTATATATACAGGAAGAGTAAGGGTTTTAAAAAACAAATTTATGTCGTTGATAATCGCCAAAAACATACTTTATCGCAGACTTTTAAGATTTTAGAACTACTAGGCGACATTGAGGATAAAGCAGAAGCGGTTCATGTTGATTTTGGGTTTTTGTCTTTGCCAGAGGGAGCGATGAGTACCAGGAGAGGGAACGTGATTGGTCCGGAGAAACTTTTTGAGGAAGCGGAAAAGCGCGTACTGAAAATTATTGAAGAGAAAAACCCGAGGCTAAAAAACAAACAAGCGATTACCAAACAAGTCGCGCTTGGGGCGATAAAGTATTTTGATTTGTCGCATAATTATAAAACCGATATTGTTTTTGATTGGGAACAGGTTTTAAACTTTGAAGGCAACACCGGACCATATTTGCAATACACCCACGCTCGGACAAAAAGTTTGTTAAGAAAAGTAAGTGGTAAACCAAAAATCAAACTTTTTATTTTAAAACAAGCGGAAGAGCAGTCACTGGTTCGTCATATGTTAAAATATTCGGATATGGTAGTGCTTTCGGCGGATAAATACCAACCCAATTTGATCGCTGATTATTTGTATCAGTTAGCTGGAAAATTTAATAATTTTTATCATAAACACAGAGTAATAGACGAACAAGATGAAAAAATAAAGCAGTCGCGGCTGGGGTTAGTGACCGCAGTAGCGCAAGTGTTAAAGAATGGTTTGGGTTTACTTGGGATAGAGGCACCAGAAGAAATGTGATAAATCTTTGTAAAAAGATTTATCATCCCGATCCGCCTAGGCGGACGAGGGATTTTTAACAGATTAACTTTTCATCCATGCGGATTGGAATAGACTGTCGTACAATTTTAAACCCGGAAGCGGGAAATCGAGCTGGAGTGGCGCAGTATACATACCAGCTGGTTAAAACTTTGCTCAAAATAGACAAGCTAGACGAGTTTGTGCTGTTTTTTGATCACAGGGCGAGGGGGGTTGTAAAAGAATTTTTAGAACCAAATACAAAGATTCGGTTTTTTACATTTTCTGAGTATAAAAAATACTTACCGTTTTTTTACTCACATGTTTTAACGGCTTCTAATATTGGTCATGAAAAATTGGATGTCTATCATTCCCCCGCAAATATTATTCCTTTTCGATACAACGGGAAGTTTTGCGTGACAGTTCATGATCTGGCGATTTACCGCCGCCCGGATTTATTTCCCTCCGGACAAGGTTTCTCGGTAAAATATTTAGTCCCTCGGTCAATAAATAACGCGGCAAAGATTATCGCGGTTTCCGAATCAACCAAGAAGGATGTTGAAATTTTTTTTAAAGTCGATCCAAAAAAAATAAAAGTGATTTATGAGGGGGTGGACCACGACAGGTTTGTTCCCGGAGATAAAACCGAAAAATTACCGGAAGATTTAAAAAGAAAATATAAAATTTCTCAACAGTATATTTTGTTTGTGGGCACGTTGGAGCCCAGGAAAAATCTTATTCGATTACTTGAAGCCTATTATCAATTGACTCAAAAAAGTTTAGAATTTAAAGACCACTATCAGTTGGTTTTGGTGGGGAGCAAGGGATGGCTTTACGATGAAATTTTTGAGGAAGTAGAAAATCGGAATTTACAAAATAATGTCGTGTTTCCAGGTTATTTGGTAGCCTCTGATTTACCAAAACTTTATGCCCATGCCACGGCTTTTGTTTATCCATCTTTGTACGAGGGCTTTGGGCTGCCGGTTTTGGAGGCAATGGCGTCGGGAACGCCCGTGATCACATCTTCGGTTTCTTCAATGCCAGAAATCGCAAAAGATGCGGGACTGCTTGTCGACCCACTGGATGTTGAGGGGTTGGCTAATGCTATGGAAAAAATTATAACTGATAAATCTTTACAAGCGGAACTCTCCGAGAAAGGTAAAAAGAGGTCCGAGAAATTTTCTTGGGAAAAGTGTGCCAGGGAAACCTTGGAAATTTATAGGGAAGTGGGGAAGAAAGCGTAAAGCGTAAAGCGAAAAGTATAAAGTAATTGAGTACGCCTTCGGCGGATCCCTTATATAATAATTTTCGCACGAAGGGCGACACAAAAATTTTGCACTCTGCGTTTTAAATTTTACGTTTAACTTCCATTGTTATTCGATAATTTTCTGCTATACTATAAACATTATCAATTAGATTAGCGTCGATTTGATCCATGGTCTTCAAGCCCGTTGATCCCAAGCCAAATTTTCCCGAGTTAGAGGAAAAAGTTTTAAAATTTTGGGAAAAGAATAAAATATTCGAGAAATCCTTGCAGAAAAATAATAGCAAGGAGACTTTTGTTTTTTTTGAAGGGCCACCAACGGCAAACGGCCGTCCGGGGCTGCATCATGTGGAAGCGCGCGCTTTCAAAGATATAATCCCGCGTTTTCAGACGATGCGAGGCAAAAACGTATTGCGGAAAGCCGGTTGGGATACACACGGCCTGCCTGTAGAAATTGAGGTTGAAAAATCTTTGGGGATTTCCGGAAAAAACCAAATTGAAAATTTGGTTAAAGGTGATAAGTCGGCCAGTATTGAAAAGTTCAATAAACTTTGTCGGGAATCCGTTTGGAAATATAAAGATGAATGGGAGCGGTTTACGGCGCGCATGGGTTTTTGGATAGACATGTCTGAACCGTACATTACTTATGAAAATTATTACATCGAAAGTGTTTGGGCGCTTTTAAAAAAGATTTGGGGGAAAACAGCGGAAGGTCAGCCGATGATCTATAAAGGTCACAAAGTTGTGCCGTATTGTCCTCGTTGCGGGACGGCGGTTTCTTCACACGAAGTGGCCCAAGGATATGAGAAGGTCAAGGAAAATTCTTTGTACGTCCGTTTTTTGGTGTCTGATAAACAATTAGAAATAAAATCAAAAAAAGGAGAACCGGAAGTAATCAAGTTCAATAAACCCACATATTTACTTTCTTGGACCACCACTCCTTGGACACTACCCGGCAATGTGGCGCTTGCTGTCGGTAAAGATATTGAATATTCGATTGTCAGTACCGGTCAGGAAAATTTTATTATGGCCACTAAATTATTGGATCAAGTAATAATTGAAAAAGTTCGGACTTTGGAAAAAGTGAAAGGAAAGATGCTGGTTGGTCTTTCATACGAACCGTTGTTTGAGGTGGGGGGGTTGAAATCTGAAAAATCTTACAAAGTTTATGCAGGTGGCTTTGTTAATACTGAAGAAGGGACCGGAATTGTTCACACGGCGGTAATGTATGGTGAGGATGATTATCTTCTTGGAACCGACTTGGGGTTGCCGAAATTTCATACCGTGGATACTGAGGGAAAATTTATCAAAGATCTAAACGTGCTATCCGGTATGTATGTAAAGGACGAGAAGACGGAGAAACATATCATTACCCATTTAAAACGTAAAAAGTTTTTTCATAAAGAGCGACAGTACGAACACGATTATCCTTTTTGTTGGCGATGTAAGACCGCTCTTATTTATTATGCTCGCGAATCATGGTTTATCAGGATGTCGGCAATGCGCGCTGAATTGCAAAAAAATAACGCGCAAATTAATTGGTTTCCTGATTATATAAAAGAAGGTCGGTTTGGGGAATGGTTAAGAGAAGTAAAAGACTGGGCGATTTCTCGCGAACGGTATTGGGGGACACCGTTGCCGTTTTGGGGTTGTGACAAATGTGGGGCGCAAAAAGTTATTAGCAGTATGAAAGAGCTGGGAAAGCCTTTAAAAGATTTACACCGACCGTATATTGATCAAGTTGAATTTGATTGTGATTGTGGCGGTAAAATGAAACGAACTCCGGAAGTTTTGGATGTTTGGTTCGATTCCGGCGCCATGCCATATGCGCAATGGCATTACCCAATAGAAAATGAGAAAAAATTCAAGTCGCAATTTCCGGCGGATTATATTTCTGAAGCAATTGACCAAACTCGTGGATGGTTTTATACGCTGTTGGCGGTTGCTACCGCTTTGGGGCACAACACTCCTCCCTATAAAAACGTAATCAATCTCGGGTTGCTTTTGGATGAGCATGGAAAGAAAATGAGTAAATCCAAAGGGAACATTGTTGAGCCGAACGCGCTTGCCGACAAGTATGGAATGGATATTGTTCGTTGGTATATGTATACAGTTAATCAACCGGGTGATAATAAAAATTTTACTGAAAATGATTTGGTCAAATTACAACGCCGTTTGCAAATTATTCTATGGAATGTTTACAACTATTTTATTACTTACGGCAATGCCGCTGACTGGGAATTTACCGGCAAATCTTCAGAAGACGCAAAAGGTTCTCCAAATATTTTAGATCAATGGATAAATATTCGACTGCAGGAACTGATTAATGTGGTGACAACAAGTTTGTCTGAATTTAATATATTCCGAGCAGCTCGGAGTATTGAAAATTTTATAAATGATTTATCTACCTGGTATCTGCGGCGGAGTAGGGGAAGAGCGGATGTCAATTTTTTTGCTACTTTGTACCGGGCGCTTATTTATCTAATAAAACTTCTCGCTCCTTTTATGCCGTTTTTCGCAGAGACTATTTATCAGAATTTAAAAGCAGAAGGGTATCCGGAATCAATCCATTTAGATGATTGGCCGGCGAAAAAAGATTTGTCAGAAACTGATAAAAAAGTTTTGCGGAACATGAAAGAAGTTCAGGCGATTGTGGAAGTTGTTTTGTCATGGCGGAAAACCAACAATATTAAAGTTCGGCAACCACTCTCCGATCTACTCATAAAAAGCGACAATACTGAATTGCAGAATTATTCGTTTATTCTTTCGGAAGAGCTCAATTTTGTAAACATCCAGGTCAGCGCGGTGATTTCTGCCGATATGAAAGATTTTTCCAAGATTGAAGCGGTCAAAGGGAAAACCCCCGAACTTTATATCAATCAATTACTTACACCAGAGCTAAAAGCGCAGGGTCTCGCGCGGGATATAGAAAGACAGGTTCAAGATTTGCGTAAAAGTTCCGGATTGAAAGTTGGTCAGATGGTGGATTTTTATTATGAGACCGCAGACCGAGATGTCTATAACGCGTTTGAATATTTTGATCAAAATAAAACTTATGTTTCCCGAGTGGTTGGGGCAAAGCAAAAAGCAGATTTTGAGAAAGAAATTAAAGCCGGCGGACAAAAATTTTGGATTGGACTGAAGAAGAGCTAGTAGTTAGTAAATAATAAATAGGCAGGCTCTTTTCACTCGTTACTATTTACTAATTTATGAATTACAAAACCTTCACAGGAATGGTTTTAAGGCACGATCCGTTGCGAGAAACGGACGAGATAGTGACCTTTTGGTCATGGGAAGAGGGAAAGGTTAGGTTGTTAGTTAGAGGGGTTAGAAAACAAGACAGTCGGTTGAAAACGATTTTAAGTCCACTGACTTGGCTTGCTTTACATGCTGTTCCGTCTTCTTATCTACCGGTTGTAACCTCCGCTAAAGCCATTAAAAGTTTTTCAGGAATCAGTTCGTCACTCAACGGGTTCGCTCTGATTTTTGGTGTATTTGAAATGGTTTTAAAAACAACCCCAGACGGACAACCCAACGAGGAGTTGACCATGCTCCTACGGAAAGGGCTTGAGCATTTGGACGAAGGGAAAAGCGCCGGTTTGGATTTTATGATAGATTTCAAACTGGGATTATTTTCCGCTTTAGGGTATCAATTGTCCTTTAGCCGGTGTGTTCACTGCCAAAGTGAAAATAGCGAGCGAGAGGGGCAGACAGGGCACTTTAGCCAGCTTGCGGCCGGATTGCTTTGTAAAAATTGTCATTACAGATTCTCTGACGCAAAATCGACGGACTTGAGACTTTTTCAGTATTTGAATAAACTAGGAAGTACAGAGACTCAATTTTTGATTACCCCAGCTGGAGATTATTTGAAGAAACAGGCCGATGGATTACTCTCCGATTTTTTATTATTTGTAACGGAAAGAGAAATGAAATCAAAAAAATTTTTGGAACAAAATATTAAAGCTTGAATTATGCAACAAAAGAATAATTCCACAGAGGATCCTATGCGCCAAGGTCCGCAAATAAATGAATACAGTGTAACCCCGGTGCTTGGAGACCAACTTGAAAGTGGGGCTACTGTAAAAAGATTTTTTTTCAATAAATATTGGGTTTTTAGTTTAGTGGCGATAGTCGTGGTCGCGGTAGCGCTTTGGTTTTTGTTAGGAGGCAACGGTAAAGACGAAGCAAAGTTGGTTTTGTGGTTTGATATCGCGGATCAAATCACCTCCGGTAGTCAGTCAGAAGTCACTTTAATCTACGAAAATCAAGGAAAGTTGGCGTTGGAAGAATTAGAGTTAGAGGTAATTTATCCTGAAGGTTTTCAGTTTATCGACAGCTCTCATTCACATGAAGATTATTCAGGTCAGAGATTTTTGTTACCCTCACTTTCACCCGGCAGTTCCGGCACACTGACTATAACGGGAATATTCTCCGCAAGTCCGCAAGAATCAAAAACAATACGAGCACGGCTTTTTTATCAGTTACCCAGATCCACAGCTGTATTTTCGGAATCAGCAGAGGCGCAACTAAGTTTTAAGGCGCCAAATTTTAATCTGCGCGTACTTGCTCCAAATCAATTGATAGATTCTCAAGGGATTGAATATCAAATATTTTTTAAAAATATTTCTGATAAAAAATTACAAAATTTAGAGGTCCGATTGTCCTTCCCAAACGGTTTTATTTATGATTCTTCCTCAATCCCAACGGAAACAAAAAATACCTGGCTGATTGAAGATTTAGAGGTTGGACAGGAAGAGCGGTTGATTGTGAGGGGGACTTTGTCCGGGGAAGAAGCGGAGAACAAAGTGTTACGCGCGGATTTGGGGATTGTTGAGCAAGAAAATTTCGAAGTTCTGGCTCGAGCCTCTGCCTCCACACGAATTTCGGCGGCCCCTTTGGAGGTCAAACAAAATCTAAAGAGCGAAAATCCTAAGTCGGTTTCTATGGGAGAAAGGTTGAGCTATAAAATAAGTTACAAAAATACTGGGAGTAGAGGGCTTAACAATATTAAAATCTCTGTCTTTTTTGAAGGGGAAGGCGTGGACTTCTCTTCCGTTCAAACTTCCGGAGGGGCTTTGGTGGGCAATGAAGTTTTATGGAACCCTTCCGGTCGCAGTGAGTTGACCATATTGCAACCGGGGGAAGAGGGGTTTGTGGATTTGAACATTCAAGTACCAAAATCTTTAGCAGAAAAAAATTTGCAAAACCCAATGATTAAAACCAGGATTTTTATTTCATCGAATGAATTTCCAGAGCCAATCGCCGGTGGTACGCTTGATGTAAAAGTGGCGTCTAAAATGAATGTTGATGCCGGAATGCGAATTGTTGATGGCGCAAATCCTCCAAAAAAAGAGGAGGCGACAATTTATGAAGTAAGTTTTGATGTTAGTAGCGGGTTTAATGAATTATCCAATGTCATCTGGACCGCGGTTTTAACTTCACCCCCGGGAGAATTTGATTTTGACTCCATTTCTCAAGAGTTGGTAAAAGATATAAATTATAACCCGGCTTCCGGAAGAATTGTATGGAAAATTGGTAATTTGTCTTTCTTTGAAAAAAAACAAATTAAATTCAACGTCAAGTTTTTTCCGTCTGTGGCCGATTCTAATAAAACCATAAAATTGGTAAAAGATATAAAAATAACCGCCAAAGATGAGTTTACGGAGGAAACTATAACTTCCGAGTCGGTGAATGATTTGATTACTGTTCCTGTGAATTAATAAAGTTATAACGCCTATCCTTGCGGCGGCGCACCGCAAGGGATTGGCCAACTTTCAGCCCGAGGCTGATCCGCCTTTGGCGGACTTCTCACCTTAATAAAAACTTCGCTTTTCGCTCAACGTAGCCTCGCTACATTTCGCTCAAATGCTCGTTTTTGCCTCGAACTTGGCTCAATTCCGTAAGTCCTAAAAGTATTTGTTCAAATAAAAAACCCTCGCAATACAGTGGAGTTTTTTTATATAAAAATTTTATTTTTCCGACAGAATACCCTCGGTAAGCTTTAGGTGTTGTTACTGGATGTAGGAAAGAGGATTTTGTTTGACTCCGTTTCTTATAACTTCGAAATGTAAGTGGTTTCCGGTGGCGCCGTAAGTACGTCCCGTGTTTCCTACGCGTCCGATAACTTGCCCTTTGGAGACTTTATCTCCGGCAGTCACATAAAGCTCGGAGGCGTGAGCATAGCGAGTTTTAAGGCCGTTACCATGGTTTACAACAATAGTATTACCGTAGGCTCCTTGCCAACCGGAAATTTCTACAATTCCATCTTGCGCGGCCCAGAATTGTGGGCGTTTACCATTACTAATATCTAAAGCTAAGTGACGGGACCAGTAGTATTGGGTTACGTTGCGGGTTGGCAGTGGCCAGATAAGTGAACCGGAAGTTCCTTGGAAATCCGCGGGAGCTGAAGCGGTTTTGATATCGATTTTGGAGTAAGACGCGATTTCTGATTGACGGCTCGAAGGGATTTCAATTTTACCTTCAGGAATAATAATAACTTCACCCTCCTGAATGTCATCTGGAATTTGAATTTCGTTGAACTCTAAAATCGCCTCAAGGGGTACCTCGTATTTTTTGGCGATTGAACCTAAATTTTCTCCTTTTTTGATCGTATGTTTTATTCCGGTAGTAGGGAGGACGTTTAGGACTTGTCCCGGTTTAATATAATCTTGTTCTGACAGATTATTTTCGTGAAGAATTGTCAAAATAGAAACACCGAATTCACTGGCAATGGCACTAATCGAGTCGCCGTTTTGGACAGTGTACTCGCGGATGTCTCGGCGTTGGGTGGCATCTTTAGTGGCATAATTAGGTTTTACAATAACACTATCTTCGGAAAACATTTGTGTGGATTCGTCAGTAAATTTTTGTGGATCGGTAGTTGTTGGGATAGAGATTCCAATCATAGAATCCAAGGTCGCCGCTTGTGCTGCCATAACGAAATGTAATTTTTCCGGCGCGACGCGCACATTTTCCGTTTGGAGTTTTTTTATAATATTGCTATTTAAATCCGGATGGTCAGACAGAAATGCTAGGAATTTATTTTGTCCGGATTTAAATTCGTAAGACCCGTCAGTCGCGTTTATTCCGACGCTAACTAAAACAAAAGTGATTAAAGTAAGCTCCAAGCCAAATTTAAAAACATTCTTTTTCATTCTGGAAAAAGAATGTTTTTGTAATTTTATGTTCCTAACGATAACCTCAATAGTCGATTTGCCGATTGACGCGTTGGTGATTTTACCCATCCAACCCCTGCTCACAGGTTCTGTGGCTTTGGTCTTCTCAAGCGTATTTGGTTTTGAAGATTTTTTGAACCGTTTCAGAAAGTTCAAATTCTTCATTTTGGTTATGAAAATGATTATTATTTATATTTATGGCTTTTGATACGTGCGTAAAAAGCCATTTTTAAAGGATTTTCTACCTGCGATTATTTATGATTACGCTGATAAATTTAGCAGTTCCACCACCTTAAGTCAATAGAAACCTGTGTAATTTTTGTAAATAATTGGTATATTTTACCTTAATTAAGCCCTAATTATCAAAATAAAGATTGTCCACAGAATAATTTTTCGCTAAAATTAGCCAAAATACCATATTGTTTTTTTTGGTATACTTAAGACTGCTAAATGCGAAAGTGTTATTCGTTAACCGTGTGTTAAAAATTGTTAATTTTTAAATGACTAAAATAATAGGAATACTTCTCGACTACGCTCGAAGGATAAATTGTTTATAGGACTTACGGGTTTCATCTTTTTTAAAAGGTTTCCTTCGGCAAAGTCTGGTTAGGGCAAAAACTGCTCTTTTAGGATTATGTGGTCTGTAGCTTTAAGGAGTTTAGACTTCCGGACGCACGTGAGTCACCTTTGAAAGCGGCGCTTGTTGGCTTAGGCGTGCAGGTCCTGAAGAATCTAATTTTGCATTTATTATTTAATAATTTCCGCCGGA
>Ga0210057_1001827_pt1 | contig 31551 bp, 30 predicted proteins | sample CryGeyCG2114_010_2_FD_183968 | JGI IMG/M metagenome (GOLD analysis project Ga0210057, IMG submission 183968) | Groundwater microbial communities from aquifer - Crystal Geyser CG10_big_fil_rev_8/21/14_0.10 (SPAdes) (version 2) | ecosystem: Environmental > Aquatic > Deep subsurface > Groundwater ...
TACAAAAATATCAAAATAAAAAAACCAAAATGGGACCATAAGTGGAGAGTTTTAATTTTTGATATTCCTGAAAAGATCAGATTTACCAGAGATAATGTTAGGTTGGCTTTGTTGTCAATTGGATTTGTGCGACTGCAAGATAGTGTGTGGGTCTATCCTTACAATTGCGAAGATATCATCACTTTGTTAAAAGAAGATTTGGAAATAGGCAAAGATTTGCTTTATATGATTGTAGATACAATAGAGAACGATAAGGAATTAAAAAAACATTTTGGTTTGCGATAAATGTTAAAGATTTATGATAAAGAATAAATAATTGTGGCAAACTATTATTTTCAAAAAACTGCTGTCCCACTATTTTGATACGACCGTGGTAAAATAGTGGGAAGACGATTTGTAATATTTGTAATATTATTCATAGGAAAATTAATATTAATACAAAAAGAAATCTTTAAATTGAAAGAGGATAAGAAAAATTGCAATTAGATAAACTGTTACTAAAATTTGAATATGGTGACGAGATACAAAATTTAAAATGTTCAACACTCGGTGTTCAACATTGAAGTGACCTTCTTGGATGTTCCAAACAGTAGTGTAAAGGAAAATTGGCCAAGTAACTACCCAAACTGTCATACAATAAATACAAAGTGATCCGATATTATAAACACTTTGATAAAAGAACCACATTACAAAAATCATAGCGACTAAAGTTCCCAAATTTACTAAAAGCCAAAATGGTTTTTGTGCTCTATTTTCTCCTAACATTTTGTCTAAAATAGAAGAATTTGAAGCTCCAAAAATAAGTATTATGCCGATAGTCAATAATATACTAAAGGCCATAATTCCTAAAATAGAGTTAGGGAAACCAAAGACTGTATTTTGCCAAGTACTAGCCACAGAACTACAACTAATAAATGGGTTTATATTACAAGGAAGCTCTACATTTGGATTTTCTATAATTTTTATAAAATCTATTGTCAAAACAAAAGAAGCCAAAAGTCCTATAATACTACCAATTATTAAAATATATGGATATGATTTTTGAATGTTCATGATTATAAAAAAATTAAAAAATTCCTTTGAGCGTGCCTTGCGCAGGCTGACGAGCCGAGCAGAGCAAATTTTCAGCAGAAAATTATGTGTGCTAAGCGAAAAGGAGATTTTTTAGTTTTTTTAAATCTAACTCCTATTTCGCAAAGCATTCTTCATCGTCTCACTATCAGCATACTCTAATTCTGTACCCATTGAAAGTCCTTTGCCTAGATGAGTTACTTTTATTTTATTTTTTTCGGTGATTGGTTTTAAAAATTTTTCTACAAAGTCGCCTGTGTTTTCTCCTTCTGGATTCCAGTTTACTCCTAATATTATTTCTTTCAGTCCTTTTTTAATTTTTCTTTCAACAAAAATTTTTAATTCCTTTGCCCTAATTCTTTTTTCTGGTTCTTTTTCTAATATAGGTATTCCTCCACCAAGGACAAAATAAAACCCATTAAAGCTACCATTTTTTTCTACTGATTCCAAATCAATATCTCTCTGGACGACCATAAGAGTAAAATTATCTCTTGTTTGGTCAGCACATATCTTACATCTATAAAGAGAGTCCTTGTTGGTTTTGTTTTGGGATTCAAAAAATCGCATACAATCGGCGCATATAGTCACATCATCTTTAAGTTCGGAAATGTGTTTAGCCAATTCTCCCAATGAACCATTGCCTCGAGTCAATAAATAATAAACAAACCTTCGCGCCTGCCTCGGTCCAATCCCGGGAAAATTTGAAAATATTTGAATAAGTTTTTCTATAGAGTTCATTAAAATATATTCTACACTGACTCTATATAAAAGAAAACCGCAGGGCGCGTAGAGCGTCCTGCGGGAACTTATTTCAAATATCCTCAATTAAAACTCTCTAAACTCACTTTCTGCACCAGAAAATTGAGCTTTTTCTAAAGATAGAAAATTGGCTTTCTTTTCGTTGAAGAAAAGTTCTACTTTACCAGTAGCGCCATTGCGGTGCTTTTCAATCAAAATTTCTGCAATATTTGTTTTTTCGGCTTCATCTGTGTTTTTGGCTTTATCTTCACGGTGAATAAACATTACTACATCAGCATCTTGTTCAATAGAACCAGAGTCTCGCAGGTCAGAAAGTTTGGGCTTACCTCCTCTTTGTTCTATGGCACGCGAGAGTTGTGAGAGAGCCAAGACTGGCACCTCCAGTTCGCGAGCTAAGTTTTTAAGAGAGTGAGAGATTTCGGTTACTTGATTAACCATAGAGTCATAATTTTTGGTAGTCATCATTAGTTGTAAATAATCTACAATAATAAGTCCTAAACCTTTTTCTTTTTTTAATCTTCTGGCTACGGAGCGCATTTTTAAGATGTTATTACCCGGCTGGTCATCTATATAAATAGGAGCTTTAGAGAGGACATCTAAAGATTGACGAATAGAAGCAAAATCATTTTCAGTTACTGTCCTGCCGGTGCGAAGCTTCCAAGCGTCTACATTGGATTGAGAAGCCAACATCCTATCTACTAATTGTTGTGAGGACATTTCTAAAGAAAATATACCAACCGACACTTTATGTTGGACAGCCGCTTGGCGAGCGATATCAAGAGCCAAAGCGGTTTTTCCCACCGAAGGTCTAGCCGCCAAAATTATCAAATCTGATTTTTGAAAACCAGAAAGTTTTTCGTCCAACTCTTTAAAACCAGATGGCACTCCTCGTAAACCGTCTCCAGAGTTATGGAGTCTATCAAGTCTTTCCCAAGCTTCAGTTAATTCTTCTTTAAGTTCTACAAATTTATGAATACTTGCTATGTTGGTGACATCATAAATTTTCTTTTGGGCTTGGTCCAACAAAGTCTCCAATTCTTCTGCTTCATCATAACCTAAAGCTGATATAAAATCGGCTGCTCCTATCAAATTTCTGGCAATATGTTTTTTTTGGATTATTTCTGCATAGTAAGTTGCATTTGAAGCAGAGGGAACTGAATTGACCAATTCTCCTAAGTAACTATTGCCTCCAATTTCATCTAAAATGTTTTTTTCTTTCAATCTAGCGGAAACGGTCAATAAATCAGTAGGATTGCGTTTGGAAAAAAGTTCCATCATCGTCTCAAATATAAGACGATGTTTTTCGGAATAAAAAGAAGAGGCATGAGCTAAATCTGTAATTTCATATAGAACTTCTGAACGAAGCATAATGGAGCCAAGTAAAGCTTTTTCAGCTTCTATATTATTTGGAGGCACTCTTAGGTGAGTCTTTTTGTTGTGGTTCATATTTTAGATGATATCTTAATATTTAAACCTCTCCAAATTTTATTAAGAATAAACTGTGTTTAACTTGTGGATTTATGATAAAATATGGGCATGGCGTCGGTTTATACCCATCAAAATTCAAATGTCATTAAAACATATCTTTTGATGGGGATTTTTTTGGCAGTGACGGTGGGGTTGAGCTATTTCGTCTCTTTATATTATAGCTCTCCAATAATAATATATATTGCCATTGCTTTTAGTTTGTTTATGAATATAGCCAGTTATTGGTGGTCAGATAAAATAGTGCTTAAAATGTCAAAAGCTAAACCAGCCAAGAGAGAAGAATTTTTTGATTTTTATACAGTGGCAGAAAATCTCGCTATTGCCGCAGGGCTTCCTTTGCCAAAACTTTATGTGATTGATGACCCATCTCCAAACGCTTTTGCCACTGGGCGCAATAAAGAGCATGCGGTAATAGCTGTCACTACTGGACTTTTATCAAAACTTGAAAGGTCAGAACTAGAAGGAGTAGTGGCTCACGAACTTTCTCATATAGGAAATAGAGATATTTTGCTTATGAGTTCTGTAGTGGTATTGGTCGGGTTTATTTCTATTATATCTGATATGTTTTTGAGAGGAATGATTTTTGGCGGTAATAGAGATAATAATAGAAGTAATGTCGGAGGAGTGTTTGCTGTTGTTGGTATTATTTTTATTGTGCTATCACCTATTATCGCTACTTTGATAAAATTGGCCATTTCTCGCAGAAGAGAATTTTTGGCAGATGCATCAGGAGCTTTACTTACTCGTTATCCGGAAGGTTTGGCTAGCGCTCTTGAAAAAATTTCAGCATTTAATATACCAATGAAAAAAACAAGCACTGCTACCGCTCACCTTTTTATATCTAATCCTTTTGGAAGCACCAAATCTTCATTCTCAAATCTTTTTCAAACCCATCCACCGATAGAAGAGAGAATAAAGATTTTGAGAAATTATGGATAAACTTTGGCATACAAAATCAAGTGAAGATATTATAAAAGAGTTGAACTCTAGTGAGTATGGTATTTCTAATGAAGAAGCTCTTTTACGATTAAAAAAATATGGATTAAACAAATTGCCAGAATCAAAAGTCCCCAGTATTTTCGCTATTTTTTTTAGTCAATTTAAAAGTTCTCTTATTTATATACTTTTAGTGGCTGGCGTGGCCATATTTTTAATGGGAGAGAAGATAGATAGTTTAATGATTTTTGGTATTCTTGTTTTTAACGCTATAGTTGGAACAATCCAAGAAGGTAAAGCTCAAAATACTTTATTGGCTTTAAAAAAGTTTGTAGAGACCAAGGCGACAGTTTTGCGAGATGACAAAGAGATTATTATTCCAGATACAGAGATTATGCTTGGAGATATTTTAATATTACAAGAGGGAGAAAGAGTGCCTGCTGATGCTCGGATTATTCTTTCACACAGTTTAAAAATAGATGAAGCCACTTTGACGGGGGAGTCTGAACCAAAACATAAAATAAGCGAAGTGGAGCAAAATAGCGGTGAGGGAACTTTTCAATATAAAAATATTGTTTATAAAGGGACTACCATCGTAGCTGGTAATGGTCGGGCTATCGTTATTGCCACAGGACAAGAAACCATTATTGGATCGATTGCCAAAAATATTTCTGTTATTGATACAGAGATACCTCTTAAAAATAATATTAGATATCTTTCACGTTTGATTATTGTAGCTATTTCTTTAGTATCAATTTTGGTCTTTTTTATTGGGGTTATGACTGATAAACCAGTTAGAGAAATGTTTTTAATTGTTATTTCTTTAGCTGTTTCTGTAGTGCCAGAAGGACTACCTATTGTAGTAACTCTTATTTTAGCAGTAGGTGTTTGGAATATGGGCAAACGTAACGCTTTGGTTAAAAAGTTGCAGGCAGTTGAAGCATTGGGTCAAGCTCAAGTTATTGCTATTGATAAGACCGGCACTTTAACCAAAAATGAGCTGGTGATCCAACAGCTTTATGTGGGAGGCAAGATGTTTAAAATTGGAGGCGTTGGTTATGAACCCAAAGGCGAAATTCATTTTGATGATATTGTGGTTGATGCAGCCAATCATCCAGAGCTTTTGTTGGCTGGAAAAATAGGAGCTTTTTGCGCTAATGCTCGGGTAATGTATTCGGAAGAAAATAAACATTGGCAGGTTACGGGAGACCCGACCGAAGCGGCTATGTTGGTAGTTTCTCAAAAGCTTGGTTTTCATAAAGAAGATCTTGAGAGAGAATCTCCTATTGTCGGAGAGATTCCTTTTGATTATAAAACAAAATATCATACCGTCCTTCATCAAGTAGAAGACAAAAATTTTATGACAGTGGTTGGCGCTCCAGAAGTGGTCTTAGATTTATCAGATAAAATCTGGGTAGCTGGTAAACATAGAGAAATGACTAAAGGGGATAGGGAAAATTTGGAAGAAACTTTTTATAAAATGTCTAGCGATGGTTTGCGAATAGTCGCTTTTTCTATTGACCCAGATGCTGGTAAAACTCTTGATTCAGGAAAAATAAAAAATCTTATTTTTGTTGGATTTTTTGGAATGAAAGATGCTATCAGAAAAGAAGCATCACTTGCTATAAAAAAAGCAATGTCAGCTGGAGTCAGAGTAGTAATGATAACAGGCGATCATAGGATTACAGCTCAAGCTATCGCTAAAGAAGTTGGTATATGGTCCGATAATGATGAAGTTATTATTGGTAAAGAGGTTGAAGAATTTTCAGATATAGAACTTTCCAAAAAATTGGATGTGGTCTCTGTCTTTGCTCGAGTGAATCCAGAGCATAAAATGAGAATTATTGATGCTTACAGAGCCCGTGGTGAAGTGGTGGCTATGACTGGCGATGGAGTAAACGACGCACCTTCTTTAGTGGCAGCTGATTTGGGAGTAGCAATGGGTATTATGGGAACCGAAGTGGCTAAAGAAGCTGCTGATATTGTTCTTTTGGATGACAACTTAGAAAGTATTGTCTCCGCTATTGAAGAAGGAAGAAGTATTTATAAAACAATCAAAAAAGTTATTTTATATCTTTTTGCTGGAAGTTGGGGACAAATATTTGTAATAGTGGGGTCTCTTTCTTTGGGTTTTCCTATTCCTCTTTTGCCGGCGCATATCATCTGGCTTAATTTTGTGACTGACGGTTTTCTTGATGTTTCTTTAGCTATGGATCCAAAAGAAAAACACCTTCTTAGTGGCAAATTTGAAAAACCAAAAAAATATTTGATTGATAAATTGATGACCAAAAGAGTATTTTTGATGTCTTTAGTGACAGCTCTTGGCGCTTTGTATCTGTTTAGCACTTACTATGAAAATAATCTGGCTAAAGCTTGGACCATCTCTCTTACTGTTTTAGCGGTATTTCATTGGCTTAATGTTTGGAATTGTCGTTCAGAAGATAGGTCTATTTTTACTATGAATCCATTTTCTAATATGTATTTGGTTGGAGCTACAGTTTTAGTTATTTTTCTTCAAATGGCTGCCATCTATACTCCTCTAATGCAAAAAATATTGCGGACCGTGCCACTAGAGATTTCGGACTGGATAAACATTATCCCGATCGCTCTTCTTATTGTTTTGACTGAAGAAATCCGTAAAGTTTTTGCTAGGCATAAAAAACTGAAAATAGCAGTTTAGGTTTAAAACAATTAATCAGATTATGCGATATTTCTCAAAAAGATAAATAAATGTTAGATTTGATGTGATTGTAATATAAATTGCAATCCTGTTGTGAATGGAGGGTTCGCATAGCGGTCTAGTGCAGTCGCTTGGAAAGCGGCCGTGGGGAAACCCACCAAGAGTTCGAATCTCTTACCCTCCGCCTATAGTGTTTTTTATCGGACCTATGCCAAGGCCTGTATTTTAGATTATCCTTTTTCTTTTTAGAAGAAGTGATTAAAAAAGAAAAAGAACTGAAGCCATTAAAAGATTTATTGGGAAAAAATTGACTAAGTTCACTAACATATTGCACTCATTAAATATTTGGGCGCAAAATGAAAATTCATTGTAAATACACGGGAATCAAAGGATTTGAAATCAAGACTTGAACAGTATATAATAATGGTAGAGGAAAGAAGTTAAGCGAAGTCAACGGAGCATGAGTGGAGTTGACGAAGTTTAACCGCCTCCTCCAGATTACCGTGCTTGAACATTTATAAGTATTTAATAATAATATAAAATATGGAAAATTTTGAACTTAACGGACATTCACCTGAGACAACCGAGGAAGACATAAAAAATTTATTTAACCAGTTTAATCCCAGAGATCAATCGGATAGAGTCGTGCTTCTTATGAATATACCAAGTGATCGCCGTCCTTCCAACCTTTTGACAATTGCTGAGCGGGAAGAAGAGATTATAAGTTGGGCCAAAGACAATAATAGTCTCGAACAATTAGCCAAGACAATTAAAGGTATTATTGAGAAACAATATAAGTAGATATTTTGGAATTTTAAACCATTCCGGGTGAACTTGGCTAAGTTTAGAAACATATGAGACTTTAGTTTAATGATTTTTTATGCGTATTTTCAACAAATTTAAGAACACAAAGGACTTTATAAGTACTGGAGAAATTCCAACCGCTGTGTGAGTGTCCTTGTGGACATCAACACCGACAAACATTGTTCTCTGTTTTTGTTCTATTGTCATGTTAAATGCCGTGCACAGGAGGAAGCTCGTGCAATCCCTCATTGGTCTTTCTCCGATGTTCATCGGAGCGACAGGGTCGTGGATTGAAATGCGAACTTCCGCCTCTACACTCTACTGAATTTTTAAATTTTTTGCCCAAAGAAAGAAAAACAAAAACCCAGTAATTCTCTCATACTGGGTCTGAGGAGGAATGCGGGCGGGATTCTGAACTGCCATTTTTTCAAAATCGCCGACATTCAAGCCAACAAAGTTGGCACGCCACCTAGTTTATTCAGGCCTACTTTCGATCAACAAATTATTGTAATTCTTTCTTAACTCCTCAAGCTTGATTCTAACATCTTTTAGTTTTGTTTGCAGTTCGTCATAGTTCATTTCAATTCTCCCAAAACTTGAACCCAAAATCATATCGGAAACACTATACGCTTCACCTATAATATCTAGTCTCAACCCTGCTAATCGTTGTTTTGTTTCTTTATTTTGAATTTGTTTTTCCGCATTTTCGTCTGGAATAAAATTTGTAAATTCGCTGATTTTTGAATTATAAAATTCTACGATGGCTTTTATTCGTTCGGGAAAACGCAATAAAGGAATATCAACGAGATGATAAACTAATATTCCTCTTGATTGGTTATCAGCGAATAAACCTAAAGCGGATTTCAACTCCGATTCTATTTTTTTCAATAATGTACTTACTTCTTTTTGTTCATCTTCTGAAAACTCATCACTTAAGTATTCATAAAGTTCAGTACCAAAAAAGTCAGTGGCTCGGATAGAATCGGAGCCATCGCGGATACGAGCCAACAGCTCATCTTTAGCTCCTCCTAGTCCTTTTCTAACTCCTGCTTTTTGTTCATTCACGCCCTCCGCTAGTAGCGGGAACTCCTTTTTTGGTGGAACTATGCGACTTTCTATTCCCGTAAAATCTTGCAGTATGGAATCATTTATAAAATGTTGTCTTTCGTGCAGTATGGTTCTATTACTAAATCTATTTCTACTCAAGACAACATCAACTGTCATATTTGGGAAACGCATAGCTCTATGAAATAATCCCGCGCTTTCGTCTCGGTCTAATCCTTCAATAAATTTCAAATAATCATCATCGTTGAAAAAAGCCAATATAAAATATCCTTCCTTTCTCACTCCTTCAACTGGTTTTTTCGGACTTTCTCCAGTTCTTTGTCGGAATAATTCTGATCCCATTTCTGGTGGAGTGGGTTCTTTCCCTTCTTCTTTTAATTTTTCTTTCAATTCCAATTCCGCCCTTTGTGCTGTGATTTTTGAGTGAAAGTAACCGTCAACAGCTTCTTTTACGTATTCTGCTTTTCTTGTGAAGCCAGACGAAGACAAACTCTCTAAAATCGGCTCTAGGGCTTCATGAGCTTCTTTTTTAACTCTAATATTTTCTGGCGTTCGAGTTGTAGGATATTCATGTGACTGTTCTTCTTGTGCCAAGATTCGCTCAATTTTAAGAGCCGTCATTGCATTGCGATGTCTCATCTCCATAAGCTCAAGAAATCTATCCTTGCACTCCATAGAACTTTCTACTGGATTATTTTCTAATGTTGGTTCTTTTTCCATATTATTTACAATAATTCTTTTGGCGAAATGTTAAGTGCTTTAGCAATCTTTTGGATAATTAAAAGAGATGGGTTTCTCACTCCTCGTTCTAAACCGCTGATATATGTTCTATGAACTGCTAAAATTCTTGCCACATCACCTTGCGACAACTTCTTTTTTAGGCGTATTTCTCTAAGTCTTTTACCAAATTGTATAACTTCGCTTTTCATAGGTAATTTATCCACACTTGCAAGAATTTTAGCAAATGTTGTATGATTGGTCTATGGAGAGTAATTGCTCTATATCATTAAAAGGAATTAAATCTTCTGCGATTTATTTCGCGAAGCGAAATTTGAATGTCGGCGATTTTGAAAAAATGGCAGTTCAGAATCCCGCCCGCATTCCTCCCCAGACCTCTCCTGCGGGCGGAAAATCAGCCGAGACAGAGCGAATCCATTCCCCCAGAAAAATAGTTCGCCCCGCCGACTTGTCCGCCGTAGCTTTAGAGGAGGCGGAGTCCAAATTAGTTTTCAGAATTTTACTCAAAAAAAGTTCGAGCTTCGTCTAATACCCTCCGCCTATAGTTTTTTTATCGGACCTATGCCGAGGCCTATGTTTTAGATTATCCTTTTTCTTTTTAGAAGAAGTGAGTTTGCTACTACGGAAATGGAACTTGTGGCCATCGCTACCGAAGCAAAAATTGGGTTCAACAAAAGGCCAAATAATGGATAAAGCGCTCCCATAGCAACAGGAATCAAAATAACATTATAACCGAATGCCCAAACAAGATTGAGACGAATAGTTCTCATTGTTTTCTTTGATAATACGACAGCCGCGGCTACTGACCTCAAGTCTTTGTTAATAAGAGTAATGTCTGCGGCTTCAATAGCCACATCGGTCCCGCTTCCTATGGCTATACCTACATCTGCGGTTGCGAGCGCAGGAGCGTCGTTTATACCATCGCCAACCATAGCTACAACCTTACCCTCTGCCTGTATTTTTCTAACCTCTGCCTCTTTTTGATCTGGCAAGACTTCAGCAAGAATCCTATCAATTCCCAATATATGACCGATAGCATTGGCTGTCCTTTTGTTATCTCCAGTTATCATAGCAACTTCTATACCGAGTTTTTGTAAAGCTAATAGTCCTTCTTTGGCGCTCTCTTTGATAATATCCGCAACCGCTATGAGGCCAATGAGTTTATTATCAGCACCGATTATCATGACAGTTTTGCCGTTGTTTTCCATTTCGCTGATTTTGTCGCTTGCTGTGCCGATATTGATATTTTCTTTATCCATGAGTCGCTTGTTACCAAAAACAACTCTCTTACCATCCACAATTCCTTCAACTCCGTGACCAGGAATAGCTTGAAATTTTTCAACTTTAGACAAGACAAACTGCTTTTCTTCGGCGGCTTTGACTATAGCTTCAGCCAAAGAGTGTTCAGAACCTTTTTCAATTGATCCTGCAAGCTTCAACAATTCATCTTTGCTGATTGACCCGATAGGAATGATATCCGTGACTTCAGGTGTTCCTTTAGTTAGAGTTCCAGTCTTGTCAAAAATAATAGTTTTAATTTTGTGAGCAGTTTCTAAACTCTCGGCATCTTTAATCAGGATACCGTGTTCGGCTCCTTTGCCTGTACCAACCATAATAGCCGTCGGAGTAGCCAGTCCCATGGCGCAGGGACAAGCGATAATCAAAACTGCGACTGTGTTGAGAAGTGCGAACAAAAGAGATGGAGCAGGACCCCAGTTATACCAAACTGCAAAAGTAATGAAGGCAAGCATAAGCACAACTGGCACGAAATAAGAAGAAACTAAGTCAGCAAGTCTCTGTATCGGCGCTTTACTTCCTTGTGCTTCCTGCACCAATTTAATTATTTGAGCCAACATGGTTTCTCCTCCCACCTTGGTAGTTTTAAATGTGAAGGCCCCAGTTTTATTCATGGTTGCTCCAACTACCACATCTCCTCTTAGTTTATCAACGGGCATACTCTCACCCGTAACCATAGATTCATCGATTGACGATTCTCCGCTCTCAATAATGCCATCAACAGGAATCTTTTCTCCAGGTCGAACACGGATAATATCACCGATAATTACTTCGTTTATAGGAAAATCGATTTCTTTGCCGTCTCTGAATACTCTGGCAGTTTTGGCTTGCAGTCCAATCAATTTTTTAATGGCTTCAGATGTGCCAGCTTTGGCTTTTGCTTCAAAATAACGACCAAGCAAAATTAACCCGATAATAACGGTACTGGTATCGAAATACGGCATTGCTTCAATACCAATTTTTGCCACTAACTCTGGCAACACGGTTACAAAGGCGGAATATGCGAAAGCAACTGTCGTGCCAATAGCAACCAATGTATCCATGTTTGCCGTTCTGTGTTTGAGAGCCGAAATTGTAGCTTTATAGAAGCCGAATCCAGCCCAAAACTGAACGGGAGTAGCTAATATTAATTGAACCCAAAAATTCTGCAGAATCATTGGCGCCGTTTTCATAAGCCCAGGGAAGCCTCCCCACAAGATTAAACCGCCTAAAATCAAACTGAAAATTACTTTAAATTTTAATTTTTTGAGTTCTTGCTGTTTTTCTTTTTGCTCCTCGTCTTCTGTTTTTACTTCCTCATTAACCATGGCCTCATAGCCAACATTGGAAACGGCAGAAGAAAGTTTTTCATCGGTAACAACCGCAGGATCATATGTTACGGTTGCCTTTTCGGTGGACAGGTTTACGGTTGCTCCCGATACTCCTTCTACTTTTTTGAGCGAACGCTCAAGTATCATGACGCATGATGCGCAGTGCATACCTTTTATTGAAAAAGTTTTTTTAGTTTGATTCATATTATTTTACGATTATCTTGCCGTGATACATATTCATGGCACATGAGTAAGTAAATTTACCCGTCTTCTTTGGAGTTAATTCAATTGTGATTTTTTGATTGAGGGGCAGATATTTTTTTATTTTAAAATCACTCAAAATGACTTCTTCCAGACAACTATTGGAGTCTTTGCGAATAAAGTTTATTTTAGTGGTTCTGTTTTTAGGTATAGAGATTGCCTCTGGTGTATATCCTCCATCAACGACAATATCCACCGAATCGGAAACTTGAATTTCTTTTTCTTTTTTACCAAGGAAGAACCAGTACGTAAACGCTATACCTAAGATACTGGCGAGAGTAACGATTATTTTATCTAAGCTCATATATTTTTGTTGTTAATTTCTATTTTGTATTCACCCAAGCTTTCAACCTCTTGTTTGAATAGATTAAAGTCAAAATTCTCATTATGCTCAATAGCTGTCTCTCCAGTTTTGAAGTCTAGCTGACATAATTTTACTCTATTTATGTCTTTACTTACATCTTCAATCGGCAGTTTAGTAGAATTTCTTCTTTCATTTTTTTAACTCTTTTATATTCCGCAACCTGGTTGTTGAGCTTGTGATTGTTGTTGTTGAGGTGCTCCGCCTGCGTCAATTCCGCATCCGCTTCCTCCTCCGTTTTGTTGCGTAGGCCCCGTGACCTGCGACGATATGTTTCTAAAGCCAGAGGCGCTTGAATACTTGCTCCCAAGCATTTCTTGCGGATTAACATTCTTCCACTCGGTCCCTTGACTCTTCATATAAGTTGCCAAAGTCAAATAAGTGCTGGGAAACCAGTATGAATTTACAGCCAAAGCGGTCTTCCACATGTCTTGTTCGCTTACTCCTTGTGAGGCCATAAGTTCCAAAAGTCCCAACATTGCCATTCCATGATTACAATCTGGGAAGTGAGTTGAATTGCCACAACATGGTCTATAAATGCCCCTTGAAACTTTATCCACTAAAGCCTGCTGTTCGGGCGTTAAGTTGAAGTAACTGTGGTGGCTGTAGTGATCCATTACACTTCCTTTAGCTATGGACCATCCTCCTGTTGAAGCAAAACCCTTAGCTCCTCCATATTTGGGATCAACCATTTCGCCAGTATCCAAGATAGGATTTTTGCTCCCAAGTCCAAGAGCCCAAAGCAAGTTAAGTAAGTAGCCAGAATTTTCATTGGTTATTTTCAACTTTTCATTGTTAGTCCCAAAAAGAAGATTTTTATATTTTTCCGTAAAAGTTTCTCTTTGCTCGTAAATGGCTTTGAATTTATCTGCATCTATTACACCATCATCAACCAATTTTTTTCCAAGGTCTCCCCATATCACAGGCAGCTCTACTCCTTGAGAAGGCAAAACTATTGTTTCCAATTCCGATAACTGTTTTTTCTGCTCTGTGGCGACAAGGTTCGCTTTCTGCTCTGGCGTTGTCTTGAACTCCGAAGTATAAATCCATGCCGAAGCCAGAATAATGGAAGAAGCAAGGATGCTCAGAGTTAGAGAATGGTCTTTTTTATTACCCACTTCAAAAGCCATTTTTCCTTCAGAATTATCACTCGAATTATAATTTGCGTTGTTATATTTCATATTTTTACTCATCACAACAATTGGCGAGCTTGCTCACCAAATCCTCAAATTGAGAACTATTTTTCGCTGTGTTTTTTATTAATTGACCGCTTATTAATTTTAATTTGAGCGCCCAGAATACAGAGTAAACTTTATAAGCCTGAAGAAACTTGACTTTGGCTTCTTCTTTTTTGTTTTCCGATTGTAGTTTGTTTCCAACTTCAATGAGACGCATAGTGGCGGAGAGAAGGTGTTTGGATATGCACCACGTCTCTCCCTCGTGGTTAGGTATAAGTTCTTTCAGTAATTCTTTCCTAAGATTTCTAATTTCTTGCGAAGAATCAAAATATTCATTTTTTTTGGTTTTAACGCCTGTGAAGAAGAAGTGTTCTTCCAAGCTGATGAGATTCATTACGGCCAAACTCAAATCTTCGGCGGTTGAAAGGTCAACTCCAGCTTTTTCTTTGAGAGATTCTATTTTGACTAAGAACTCTTCAATTGTTGGTTTTTTTGTTTCCATAGATTTAGATGAAGAAAATTAAGATGCCAATAATAATCATAAGGAGACCTGCCCAAAATCTGAAGTCTTTTATGTTCATCTTTTTCCATTCCTGCACTTTATCCACAATTTTTTTATCTGCAGTTATCCAAAGCACTGCCACAAGTGGCACTATGAGAATTAAGTTGTAGAGAGTTAAGTAACCGAAACCACTAAAATATGTGACTTGGTCCCGCAAGAGTCCGATAACCATAAGGTACGGTCCACCCATGCAAGGGAATTGGCAGATGCCCACAAGGAGTCCCAATCCGAAAGCGGCTGGAAAAGATGCTTTTTCCATAAGTCTTGCCATTGCAGAGTTAGAAACATGCGGAATTTTCAATTTGAGAGGAAACTTAGGGAAGAACTTATTAAGAATGTTTATAACTCCAAACACAATAAGAAGAGTCGCTCCAAGTTTACCCATGAAGTGTGGTGTATTGAAGAGGTGCAAGATTTTGAGAATACCGAGTCCTATGAGGAGATACGCCACAAAAATTCCAGCGATATATGTTCCACCGATTTGTAAGATTTTCTTTCTGGTCATTTCTATACCAAACAGAAACGCTATTGTGATGAGGAGAATGGAGAACGAACATGGATGAACGCTATCAAGAAGCGCCGAGACAAGGACAAGTGGCAAAATCCAAACACCTTTATCGCTTAGGTTCCAAATGAATGAAGATGTTCCCGAACTATTCTTCAATATAACTATTCCGATAATGGCAATGGTTATAACAGCTAATGTTATTAATGTTTTTTTCATAGCTGTTATGGAGTTACCATTGCTTTTATTTCTAATTGGACTTTGCCTCCAGCCGTATCTGTCAGAATGAGAAATCTGTCAATTGGGCCAACACCGGCGGGACCGTGAGCATTGGGGTCATAGACAGCCCGCACAACACGACTCTCTCCTACTTTGATTGTTTCGTTAAGTGGCGGAACAAAGCCCATGCTGGGCATACCAAACGGGCCTTTGGTGCTACCATCAGGTTTTATGAAGTAGGCTTTGGTACACATGCACGAAGTCACTAGAGAAGGAATAACAATGTCATTATCTGTGTTATTTGTAACGGTAAAGTTTTTGGTGACCAGACCGTTTTTCATTGAGATTGTGCCGAAGTCATACAATTTTTCAGAAAATTCTAGATTGCTTATTGCACCTGTATCGGCTTCGACTGTATTTTGAGCTGATTTACCCCATATCATTAGGCCAATGATGCCTACAATTATGAGAGTGACGATAATAATTATTTTGTTCATGTAATTAATAAGAAGCTACTTTTAATAAAGAAGTAAACAAAAAGTCTCGCGGTTAGCGTTTGCCAAAAAGACCAACGCTTGGCAAACCTGCGAGACTACAGTATCGAACCGTATATTTTAGGATTGAGAATACCTTGAGAAAATGCTTCTCTTAAAAAATTGAAAAAGTTAGTTTGAGGATGCTGTTTTATGTAAAGCTTTAAGCGAGAAGCTATATGGTCATAAAATTCAAAAAGAGAATCCCGCCAGAATGCGACTATCAATATTGAAAGCAGTGCCAAAACAAGCAGACTTAACAAAGAAATATTTTGGGGGAGAGTTGTAAATGCACTTTTCCATGAGGAAATGTGTTCAGAAATACTCATTCCGCACACTTCCGTTTGGTCGAACAAACAACCGCTCATTTGAGTATCTTGTTTCATTTCACTCATGTGGTACATCAATCCAAAAGTCCCAAACCACAGGAAAGAAAACGCAATCAGCGCAAACGTTATTTTTATGAATTTTTTATTTGATGAAATAAATTCCATATGAATGAGACTATTTTACCATACTTTTAAAAAATCAAAAAGGAAAATATGACTGAAGTTTTTGGTAAAGAGCATCTTCCCAGAAAAGGAATTTTTAGAACTAAAATACTTTAAGGAGACATTCAGGTAGCACTTGGACGAGTGAGAGATTTTATAGACAGCAGATTTATAGCTAAATATAACGAGCTTATTGAAAACGAAGAATTTAAAAATATTGTTAAAGAAATAACAAAAAATATCATTAAATTTAGCAAGAAAACTGGTTTTATGATTGATATTTTCGGAAGAGATAACATTACTATTTTTAAAAAAGAAGATGGCTCTTTGGACTACCAGTGGAGCCCTTTACTTTTTAACTTATTCTTAAATTTTTTATAAAATATATAAAGATAACTTTTATATTTATCGTAAAGCCAAAAAAGCATTAACATAATGAACAGCAATACCTCCAAAAGAAGGGTGGTCATCAAAAGCGTTGCTTATCTTTTTTAATTCGTTGTCAAAATATTTTTTAGAAGTGTTGTGAAAAGTGATATAAGGAGGAGGAAAGTCGCCAGTCTCTTGAGCAATGATAATTTTGGTATCATATTTACCTTTTTTGACTGTTTGCATTTCGTTGTTTGATACTTCTATGGAGCCATCATATCCTTCCGCAAAATTTCTATACGACATTATTATTATTGAACTACCTTCTTTTTTTTCTAAAATATTTAACAAATGTTTAAATGTGGACTCTTTTTTTCCATTGTAAGAAAACTTTGGTGTAAAGTTATCTTTTTCATCATAAAAATCAGGTATAACCACAGAAAAGTAAAGACTACTGTCTTTCAAAAAATATGCCGTTTTGTCTACCAACTCAACAAAATTTTTTAAAATAGTTTCTTTATTTTCTTCATAGTCATCTAAAAGATATGGCTCAATATCATATTGAAAACCGCGAAATTTGTTTTGATTGGTGGCATTAAAATTTTTTACATAATTAACGATAGCAAAACCTTTATAGACATTGTCTCCCTCTGCCCAATTACGCCAACCAGCTTCAGCATCTACCGCTATACCTTTATTGTTGGTGCGATTGATGAAATCTTTTAATTTGTTTGTAAATATATTTTTTTGTTTTTCTCTTTCAGCTCCCTTTTCCATTGTAAAAATGTCTAGATAGCTATCAATAGAGAGATATATGACATCTACTCCATTTGTTTTTGCATCAGAGAGAGTCTTTTCTACATAATCTGGAGTCATCTGCATAATAGGGGTCCATATCCAACTTCCATATTTTCTTTGGCTTTTTTCAGTTTTTTCTTTTTGTGATATTACTGATTTGAAAGATTTAAAGACGGCTGCTATTTGATGAGTAAAAAAATAATTTTTTTCTTTGGGGGGAGTATCAAAAACTATATTTTTAAATGTCGGGTTAGTTTCTATTGCTTTTGGAGTAATATGTTTGTCTGAATATAGAGAAATTTTTGTATCCATTGTATTTTGATGGGGGATATGACCATCCTTAAAAACAAAATTGATTAACACAACACTTAAAATGAGTCCTATTGCTATAACAATAAATTTCTTTCTATTTTTAATTAACTTTTTCTTTCGCATTTCTTTTATTATAACTCATTTCCAAAAAAGAGAAGGAAGTGTCAAAGGCGCCCTTTGACACTTTGAAGTGTGGTGTAATTTGAAATAGATAAAATTAGAATTTTGTGATAAATTATAAAAATGCGCGCTTAGCTCAGCTGGTTAGAGCGACTCATTGACGTTGAGTAGGTCGGGGATTCGAATTCCTCAGCGCGCACAAATGACGAAGTGATTTAGGTGCGGAAAAAAATTATTTGACAGCTGGAGTGGCATTGACACGGCCATAACCATAACTAGTGTCTTTACCGCGCTTGCCTAAATCTTTAGCTGTGCTGAACAAAGCATTTTCTACTTGGGATGAAGTGTAAGCACTGTGAGCTGATTTAATCAAAGCCACTACACCACTAACCATAGGGGTGGCCATACTAGTGCCACTCCAAGTTGCATAGCTATTATTTAATATACTTGAAAAAATGGAAACTCCCGGAGCAGAAATATCAACCGCGTTGCCTCGTCCAGAAAAGCTCGCCACTTTATCATATTTATTCACCGCTCCCACCGTTGTTGAATAACTGATACAACCCGGGATAGAAACTCCACTACTGCCACTATTGCCAGCCGCAACTGCTACTACCACACCTTTATCTTTTGCATATTTAATTGCTGTGGTAAGTTCGGGCAAAACATTATCGCAATAGCCATTTTTATAAGTATATGGACGAGAAGTGCCTAAACTCAAATTAATAACATCAACTTCAAAATCGTCAGCATTACCATAAATCCCATCTGGCCCGTCAATCACCCAATATATAGCAACCACCACATCGCTGAAAAAGCCAGCACCATCTTGGTCAAGCACTTTTCCTGCAATAATCCCAACATCAGGAGCCACTCCTTTAGCTTTTGGATTCACTCCGTCGGCAGTAATAATACCAGCTACATGACTACCGTGGCCGTTGTCATCAAAGGGGTCATTATCATTATTAACAAAATCCCATCCTTCCAAAAAACTGGAAATTAACTCTGGATGAAAGTAATTATAACCAGTATCCAACACGGCCACTTTTCTACTGTTGCCAGTGTTACCGGAAGCTTGAACAATATCGGCCCCAATTTGTTGAAGAGGACCAACACTGGCACTGGTTGTTTTGGACCTAGATATTCTCACCGCTCTATTTTTTTCATTATCTAAAGCAAATACCCGCACATCTTCATTGAGAGACAAATTCTCGGCTACTTCTTTTGGACACCTTAAAGCTCTTAAAGTTTTTACTTCCTTCAACACAACGCATCCTAGTGATACTGCTTGGATTGTTTCTTTTGTTGTATTAGATACCACTCGCACTTCTCTTTCCGGACGCTCCGGTCTTTCTGACCTCTCAACCGCCGCCAACGCATTGGTGTCGGCAAAAATAACTAACAAAAATGAAAACAAAATCAAAAATAAAATTTTTTTAAACATAAATTTAAGTTAGCTCTTAAACTTCACTTATTTATATGATAATCCTAAATACGGATGTGTCAATCAAAAGATGTTGATACCGTTAAAGGTCCAAAACTTATGTTTCGGCAGGACAAAGTCCTTGCCTCTAACGGGATTGACAAAAGAGACATTATAATTAGAATGCTAAACACAAAAGCCCAGAATGGGTGCTAGATCTTTCCCGTGAGATATTTATATCTTTTACGGGATTTCCCCGATCTGACACCCATTCTGGGCTTTTTGATTGGGTCTTAATCAAAGACTATTTTTAGAATGTTAATGGTGTAATTATATCAAATTAAAGTCAAATTAAGCAATCCCCATCTGTGGATTGACATTAAAAAATATATTTCATAAAATATAATTTATACCGACAAGTCGAAATCGCCTTCTTTTGGGGAAAAAGAAGACAAAAATAACATAAAGATAAGGATAGTTATGTTTCCCCAACTTTTTGCACAAAAAAATAAGATTTGCCAAACAAAAAAGCCACTCGCTAAGCATTTTTCTTGGAGTGGCTTTTTTGTTTGGTCGATAACTCTTCTACCAGGATAGCGCTTTGTATGCATACTCTGGTAGAGGAAAAAATTATTAAAAGATTAATTAAACAAAAAATTATGAAAAAAATTATAGCAATTGCAACAATCGCCGCTTTCGTTCTTTCTGCTTCTGTAGCTTCTGCTTCAAGCAGTGATATAACAGTAAATAACAGCAATGGTGCGGTTGTGGTAAATCATGTTGATTCCGGAGCTAATACTGGCAACAATTCCGCCGGAGGAGCTGATGGGGGCAACGGAGGAAACTCTGGAGCTATCAACAACAATAGGGGTGATGATGTTTATGATTCGTCTACTGGAAACGGTGGTAACGGCGGAGCAGCCGGAACCAATTCTGGAGGATTTGTTCAGACTGGAGATGCTGGATCAGAAGCTGGAGTTTTGAATGTTGTCAATTCAAACGATACCAGAGTTCAAACTGACTGTGGATGTAGAGGTGATATAACGGTTAGAAACCGAAATCGCACTTTTGTAGTTAACCATGTCGGTTCCGAAGCTGACACTGGCGACAATGTTGCCAAGGGAGCTGACGGAGGTAATGGAGGCAACTCTGGAGCTATCAACAACAATGGTGGTGATGATGTTAACGGTTCTCACACTGGTAACGGTGGCACAGGAGGTGCGGCTGGTGAAGGTGGAGTTGTTTACACAGGATCCGCTGGCTCACGAGCTAGCGCTGTCAACATTGTCAACACCAACTTGACTCGTGTCCGCAGATAAATTCTGCTCTAGTTCTTTTTCCGAAAGGTTTTCGTCCGTCACCTGACTGACGAACCTTCGGGAGAGTCTTTCCGGGGAAAGAAGGTTGTCCAGAGGGGGAAACTCTCTAAAGGTCGAAATTAGAAATAAAATAATCCCGTAAAAGAATTTAAATAAAATTCTCGCGGGACAAAAAACAATTATGAAAAAATTAATTTATTTAGCCATTCCGATAGCGTTCTTCGCATTCACAGCTACAGCCAGCGCCAATCTAGTAACCAATGGAGATTTTGAAGCTCCGGTAGTTGGAGCGCCTCAACTCTGGGATGTATTTGTTGGTCCGGTTTCTGGGTGGAATGTTGAATGGATGCCGGGTTCCGGAGGTGACACAGACCCTAAACTTGAACTTCATAGAGGAGTAGCAGGTTGGTTATCTCAAGGGGGAAGTTTGCAACACGCCGAACTTGATACAGACTGGGATGGACCAGGAGGAGTCAGTGGTAATGAAGCATCTTCTGTAAAAATTTCTCAAGAAATCACCACAGAAAATCAATGCACCTACACTCTAAAATTCTGGTTCTCTCCTCGTCCGGGAACAGGACTTGCTCAAAATGCTCTTGGAGTAATGTGGAATGGTAGTGATGTAACACCAACAATTTCAGCCGACGGAACGAGTAACAACAATACTCTCTGGACTGAATACACGTTTAGTGTGTTAGCAAACGGAAGTATTTCCACTCTTGCTTTTGAAGATAGAGGTAGAGCGGACTCACTAGGAACATTTCTAGATACTGTCAGTTTGGAACTGGAATCTTGTCCTCCACCTCCACCACCTCAAGGTTGTGATTGTGGAGATGTGAAGGTTAAGAATAAGAATTTCTCATTTATTTCCAATCGTGTTTCTTCAAGGGCTGACACTGGCGACAATTCCGCCGGCGGAGCCGATGGAGGCAACGGAGGAAACTCTGGAGCCATCAACAACAATGATGGTGGTGATGTTGAAAATTCATCTACCGGAAACGGTGGTAACGGCGGAGCAGCCGGAGTTGGTTCTGGAGGCACAGTAATTACTGGCAATGCGTATTCTCGAGCTAAAACAATAAATGTGGTTAATACCAATTTTACTCGTGTTAGGACGAGAGCCCCACAGTAACCAATTTAGTTTTGCTTAACTGGAGATCCCGTATTTTACGCGGGTCTCCGGCAAGGTTCGCAAGAGTTGCTGACCTTGCCGGGGAAAACTTGCCCCGTAGCAAAAATGGTATTGAGAGTACTTAAAAAAATATTACAAAGTAAAAAAGCCATTTTTTGCTTCGGGGTGAAAAAAAGATTATTAACAATTTTAATTTTGTTCTTTGTAACGGTTCCCGTTGTTTCTTTTGCTTATAACTCTTATGAAGTTATAAACAATGTGGTCAATTCGGTAAATACTGGTGGAAATTCGGCTGAAGCAGGAGAAGTAATAGAAGGAGAAGCTAAAAGTGAAGTCAAAGTTTATACAGAAGTAAACGGCGAAGTAGTTGAGGATTTTCATCAAGTTTGGGAAGAAGAAGGGAAGTTTGAATACCAAGTAAAAAAAGAGTTTGAAGGAGGTCAAGTGGAAACAAAGGTGGATATCAAGACAAACGAAAGTAAAACCGATATGTCAAGGTTGAACCTTGACAACCTTGACATCCAAACTAATCAGACCACAACTTCTTCAGAAACAGAAGTGTCAAAGACCGTCTTTGACACCTTCAAATGGGAGATAAGTAAAATTATAGATTATGTATTTTCATTCTTTAAATTTTAATAGATACAAAATAACCAAAATTGCTTTTTCGGTATTTTTGATAATGGGTATTTTGAATTTAACTTTTGTGCCAGCTATTTCAAGTTATGCTGATGAAGAAGTGCCTCCAATCGAAACGATTGTGGAGGAAACCCTTCCAGCTGATACGGCACCAGAGACTGTGGTAGAAACAGGAGATGCTGTCTCTCAAACAGAAATCGGCAATGATGTTAATACAAGCGATACAACTACCGAAACAAACAATAATGAAAATAGTGAAGAGCAAGATAGTGAAGGTAGTATTGATTTAACTGTTCAAAATGAAAGCGAGGCCGAAGTTAGCAATACTTCTACCACTACTGCAGACACTGGAAATAATGAAGCGGATGGGGAAGACGGTTCGGCTATTGTAGATTCTGGAGATGCGGTGGCTAATACTGATGTAGTAAATCAGGTCAATACAAACATCGTTGATTCCGATGGTGAAATCATAGCTGGTGGCGGCTCTTTGGGCGGTGCTTCTCTTGATTTACGTGATATCACTGCTTCTACTACCACTTCTTGCGACGGTTGTATTTCAAGCACCACCATTACAAACCAAAACACAGCTACTGTCACCAACAACATTTTAGTTTCTGCCAACACAGGAGACAACAGTGCTTCTAGCACAGCCACTAGCACCATATTGACCGGAGATGCTTATGCCGGAGCCAATGTGGTCAATATAGTTAATACAAATATAGTGCATTCCAATTATATGCTTTTGGTGTTCAATAACTTTGGTGACTGGTCGGGGGATTTAGTTTTTCCAAATGTTGATTTCTTCGCCAATTTTCTTTCTCTTTTTAATCCAAATTGCGATTGCCAGGGAGATACCAATATCTCCAATTCAAACTTGGCTAATGTCTCAAATGGTGTAAATACTTCGGCAAACAGCGGAGACAATAGTGCTGGAGGTGGCTCTTCTATCATATCTACTGGCAATGCTCTTTCTTCTTCAAACACTTACAATGCGGTCAATACCAATGTTTATGGAGATTCCTCTTTTTATCTTTTAGTCAAGGTTTTTGGTGACTGGAATGGTAATATTTTCAACTTGCCAGATGGTATTGTCTGGGAAAATACACCGGAAGGTTTGGTGCTTTACAGCGATGGTGATGGTTCGTTTGAAAATGGCGGGAGGAACGCTGGTAATTTAAATATAGAAAATGAAAACATTGCAAATGTTGAGAATAATGTAGATGTCAGCGCCAATACTGGGGGCAATACCGCTACCGGCACGGTGTCAAAGACCGTCTTTGACACCTCTGTAGCAACAGGCAATGCTTACGCTGGAACAAATGTCGTCAATGTCGTTAATACCAATATCATAAGCTCAAACTGGATGGCGACTTTAGTTAATGTTTTTGGCAATTGGAACGGCAATATTTCTTTTGGCCAACCAGATTTGTGGATAGGCACAGTAGCCGATGTAGACGGAGAAGTTTTGGCTGGCTCTTCAGTTACCTTTACCACAACAGTTAAAAATAATGGGGGTGCTAAAGCCAGTGATATAAATATTTTAGCTAATTTAAAATCTTCTTATTTTAAATTTAATCAAAGTTATTCTGATTCCCATTTACACCACATTGATTCTCTGATGCCGGGAGAGAGCGTTCAATTTTCTTATTTTGGTATGACGGAGCGATTTGTGCCAGATGAGCGACCACCTGTAATTATAGACACTACCGTCTCTTCTTTTGAAACTGATGCTAATATAAATGACAACTTTGATACTCTTTCATTCAATATCGCCAATAATCCAGGGGCGACCATAATAACCAATACTTCTTTCAGTTTTTCCTATCCCGATCTGGAAGTGATAAAGACTCACACTATCCCAAGTAGCATCGGTATAAATGGAGAAGAGATGGTGCCTTTCGGGGGCTCGGTTGACTATAAGATTGTAGTAAAAAATCACGGCGGCTCGGCTTTTAAAGGAGTGCTTTACGACGAGCTTCAAGACGCAAACGGAGATGTAGTCAACACCCAGTCTTGGGAGCTTGGCGAAATTTTACCTGACGAAGAGATTGTCGTTACTTACACTACAGAATTTACAGATGAAAGCGTCTCGGGGACTTATACAAATTATGCTTGGGTTGAAGCGGTAGGTGGCGATATTGTCAATCATATAGAAGAAAATGCTGATTCAAATGTTGCTTCTGACAAAGTAACTCTGGCTGAAAAACAAATTGTGCTAAAAATACCAGAACCAGAACTAGAACCGGAAAAAATCCTGCCGGCAGAAGTTTTGGGATTATTTACAGAAATAGCTCCTATTGTTGAAGAAGAGCAATATATGGAATTTTTAGGGGGCTTTTGTGCTGAAGAAAAAAATGATAATAATCGCAATATTTTAAGTTTGTCTCAAAGTCTACTGCTTAGTTTATCTCTAATCCTGATAATTAGAAAAAGAAAGGGTCTTCATATCAATTTATTTTGATTTAAATTGTGCTATAGTCTAAGTAATGAGTAAAAAACTTAGAGAAATTACAAGATTAAAAATAGCTACTGCTTTTTTAGTAGTTTTAGTTGTCCTCATCGGAGCAATCCCGTCTTTTAGGGCGACAGTCTTTGACTCTCTTTCAGCCATCTATGCTTCAGTCCTTGTTAATCTTACAAATAAAGATAGAGCAAGAGAAAACATTTCAGAACTTAAAGTTAGTCCTATTTTGGAAAAAGCCGCTCAAATGAAAGCCGACGATATGGCAAGCAAAGGTTATTTTGCTCACAATACTCCAGAAGGACTTACTCCTTGGTATTGGTTTACCCTAGCTGGTTATAAATATGCATTTGCTGGAGAAAATTTGGCTGTTAATTTTGAAGAAAGTGAAGATGTTCAAACTGCTTGGATGAACTCTCGTGGCCACTTTTTAAATATAATGAATCCAAAATATACCGAAATAGGTATCGCCACTTCTACTGGTATTTATAAAGGCAGAGAAGCTGTCTTTGTGGTTCAAATGTTTGGTTCACCTGCTAAATAAAAATTGACACACTAAATACAATATGCTATTGTTTTGAAGGACTTGTTGTTTTTTGACAAGAAAAAAAATAAGGAGAAAAAAACCAATGAAAAAGGTTTTAGGAATGTTTTTTTTGGTGATATCGGCCCCGCTGTGGGCCGCCGGGGAAGGGTCTTCACCGACCCCCCGGACAACAAAGGAGGGACATTCTTTGGTGTGCCGAGAAGGCACAACCATGGAAGTCCCTGACTACGACGTCAAGGACGGTGAAATCCCGGGGCAGAAATGCCCCAAGAGGGAAGTGTGTTTGGACACAAACCCAAACGTCGTGAACTTTTACGATGTAACAGTAGTTCGTCCTTTCAACGAGTTTGAAGGACCGAACTACGTGACGGGCGGCACGGGTTCTACATGTCTGTTTGAGGTTTGCATGACGGAGGGTGATCCAAATCGCCCAGAAAATCTGCAAAACTATCCGGCAGAAAGGACATCGCACAACCCAGTGTTGTGTGCTAATCATCCGGAGCCAACGCCAGAGCCCGAACCGGAACCAATTCCGGAACCAGTCGATCCTGGTCCAATACCAACGCCAACTCCGATTCCAAACCCGGAGCCAGAGCCAAAACTGGTATCGGAGTCAAAACCAGAATGCGCCTTCATCGAGCCAGACCGAGCAACTGGTCTGGTCGGTGAAGAAGTGCTATTTGAGCTTATATGCCGAGAAGGGGTAAAAAAAGTCCCTTGCGATAGATCAGTGACAGCTAAACTATTATCGCCTGGCACAACGGCACCGGGAGCAAAAGTTATCTGCCAAGGAAACAAGTGCCGCGCTAGTGGCAGTGGTGTCGGAGCAGTGGTGGCAGAAGTTTCTGCCGGGAATTTAAAACTCCTCAACAGCACAATCACCATAGACGTCGTCGAGGTGCCGTCGGCACATAGGGAAATTCTGGTCCCCTACGCATCTTCAATACAGGGGACGGTCGGGCAAAATTTGACATTCCATGTCAATTTTCCTGATAGAGTTCAAACTTACGGGGGCAAGGTGCTTCTTTACAACCTTGCCTGTACTAGTTGCAAGGACAAGGAGTTGGTCGTTAAAGCTGGAGAAATCCAGCTTGATAATATCAACCAAGGAATGGGAGTTAGATTATTTGAACTCCTAATTGATGAGAACACCCAGCTGGGTAAGTACCAATTGAGCGTATGGTTGGTAGATGCCGGAATTCGAACAAACGTTCTAATCTCCGGCACCTCGGAGGTTTGGATAAAATCCAACCCGAAGGAACCTATTCGAGTTATCGGAGGGGAGATTTCAACAGTGCTCTTGAACAAAGAGCAAACCGATATGACAGCAGAAGGTTGGAGTTGGGATGTGGCTCTAACCTATGGCAAAAAATTCTACTTGCCGACAATTGTCGCGCAAGCGGCAGTCGCCAGTGGGACAGAGCTTTCTATCGGAGGACAACAGTGGTGGCTACCCAGTGGCTACTACAACATCCTTCTCATCGGGACTAAGGGTGGACAGAAGGTGAACTTTTGGTACCCAAACGCTCTTTATTCTCCCGGTGTGATGCTTCGATAGCACACACCACGAGAAAAACCACCCCTAGCCCTCGCGCTGGGGGTGTTCTTTTTTAACTTATTTTTTTATAAAAAACTACACAACAAAAAAACATAAATTACTATATTAGACGCTTAGCGTCTAATATTTTTACTTATCCACTTATTTTAGAATTTGTTTTTATATTAGGAGTATTATGTTTATAGGAGGTCTTGCTATGAGTGATATTATTGGGTTCAGTTCTTATTTTTGTTCCAAATGTGGTGGTAATACTTCTCACGAAATAAAAGAAGGAAATGACCACCACAGCATTTTTCATTATTGCATTGCTTGCAAGATGAGGAATGAGCATCCTTTTGGTGAAATACCAATTGGTCTAGTGAAAGAGTCATCTCTTTCTCTAAAACAAACAAAACCAACATATCACTAAAAACACTCTGTAAAGTAACACAGGGTGTTTTTGGTATTTACTTCATTTTATGTAGTTCTAAATAAATATCCTCAAGAGCTTTGACAGCATCGCCTGCGGCAATGTTGTTTTGGTGGTAGAGAACATCGGTACAGTCTCCTGCCGCCCATATTCCTCCTAAACTGCTTCTTTGATTTTTATGATTAATTTTTATACGTTTAAATTCATCCATTTCTACTAAACCATCCACAAAAGAAGTGGCTGGAGTATGCCCTATTTCTACAAATATACCATCTGCCTTTATTTCAAAACTATTAACAAAAGGTTCTGTTTTTTTGTAAACCAAAGATTTTACAAAATTATCACCTTTAATTTTAATTAAAGAAGCATTTGTTACAGCTTTCATTTTTGGATTTGCCAATACTTTTTCTACTGTTACCGGATCAGCTTTAAATTCCGCCCTAGAGAGCAAAGTAACACTTTTACAATATGCCAAAAGTTGAAGAGCTGTCTCAAATCCAGCATTGCCTCCTCCTATAACCACCACATCTTTATCTTTAAAAAATGGTCCATCACAAGAAGCACAATAAGTAATGCCTTTATTTTCATATTCTTTAGCGCCAGGAATATTAAGTTTTTTACGCATACTACCAGTAGCTACTAAAATTGTCTTTGTTTTATATTCACCATTATTTGTTTTAACTAAAAAACCATCATTTTTTATGTGTTCAATATTGCTTACCTCTTCTCTTTCTTTTATTTCTACAAAATTTCTAGCATAAAATTTGACATGTTCTTTAAAATTTTTGGTCAAATCCATACCAGAGATAGCTATGGTGCCTACCCAATTTTGAATTTCATTTGACTCTATACTTTGACCACCAAAAGAATTGGCAATTAAAGCGGTCTTTATTTGTTTTCGAGCTGCATATACTCCAGCTGCAGCTCCTGCCGGACCTCCACCTATAATTATTAAATCGTAACTCATAAATAAAAACTTATTATAATTAAATTAATTATACTAATTTCTAAAAAATATCCAAATTCCAATAATTAATTTGGATATTTGGTCTTATTTAAAATAATTAGAAATATTACTTCAACTTTGATCTTCTCAAAAATGCTGGTACAGCACCCCATTCATCGTCATCTTCATCTATTATATTTTGTTTTTTATCTTCTTCTCTTTCTATTTCTTTATTATTTTTTTCATCTCTTTTATCTTCTTTACCTTTACCAAAAACTGAATTAAATATTTTGCCTTTGTTTTCTTCTTCAGTCCCTTCTCCTCCTTCAAATATTTTTTTATTCATATAATTATCTGGGAAACCAGAAGCAATAACAGTAATTTTTAGTTCGCCTTTTTTAAGTTTTTCATCACGAACTGTTCCAAAAATAATTTTAGCGTTTGGGTCTACTGATTCAGTAATAAATTTGGCAGCATCGTGGATTTCAAACATAGTCAAATCATCACCTCCAGCGATAGAAAATAGCACTCCCTTAGCCCCATTGATAGAAACTTCTAATAGGGGAGAATTTATAGCCAATTTAGCGGCTTCTTCGGCTCGTTTTTCTCCTGAAGCTCTCCCGATGCCCATAAGAGCCCCTCCAGCCCCTTCCATTACCGCTCTTATATCTGCAAAGTCAATATTGATAAGACCAGGCATAGTGATGAGGTCAGAAATACCTTCAACTGCTTGTTTCAAAATATCATCACACATAGCAAAAGCGCTTAAAGCAGAAGTCTCTTTATCAATAGCAGCTAAAAGTCTATCGTTTGGTATCACAATTAAAGCATCTACAGATTGGCGCAACTCTTCAAGACCAGTTTCGGCTATTCTCATCCTTTGATTTCCTTCAAAAGAAAAAGGTTTGGTTACTACCCCGACAGTAAGAGCTCCGAGTTCTTTAGATGTCCGAGCTATGATAGGAGAAGCTCCAGTGCCCGAACCACCACCAAGTCCGCAGGCAATGAAAACCATATCAGATCCTTTGATTGCTTCTTGAATTTCTTCTTTAGTTTCTTCTGCTGCTCTTTTGCCGAGTTCTGGATCCATACCAGTGCCCAATCCTCTAGTCAAATTTTTTCCTATATGTATTTTTTTCTTTGCTTCAGAATGATGTAAATCTTGAGCATCTGTATTGATGGCAATAAATTCAACTCCTTTTACTTTTGAGTTGACCATATGATTAACTGCATTTTTACCAGAACCACCAACACCGATGACTTTTATTCTAGCAAATACTTCTACTTCTGGTTTTATTTGAGGCATATTATTAAATGTAGATTAAAGATTTATAGTATTTAATTAAATAATTAAAGACAGCACCATACTATCAAAAACAACCAAAAAACACAAAGGTTGTATAAAAACTAAAATGTGTCATAAAATTATGGTAGGAAGTGTTTTAAGGTTTGTAAAATTGATTTAAAAATATTTTTACTATGCCTTTTAAAACCAAGTCTTTCTTCTTCGTCGGGAATACTGCTTATAATACAAAGTCCATAAGCGACAGACCAAGAAGAATCTTTTATTTGAAATTTACTATTGCCTATTTCAAGAGAAGCTATTCTTGATGGAAGACGAAGATAACTCCTTGCTAAATCTTCTATTAACCCAAGAGAGGAAGATCCTCCAGTTATTATTATACCAGCAGGCAAAATTCCAGATTTACCAATTTTTTTAAGATGGGCCTCTATTAGTTCAAAAATATCTCCCAGACGAGCAGAGATTATTTCTTCTAATTTTTTCTTTGGGTAATTTGTAGCAGTCACTCCACCGAGTTTAATGGTTTCAGCTTCTTCTAAAGATATTTTGAGACCTAAAGCGATATCGTTGGTAATATCAGCACCTCCAATAGGAAATATTTCTAAAGATATTGGAATATTATTTTCAAAAACTACAATAGATACAGTTTCTGCGCCTATATTAGCCAACACACAACCAGCTATTTTTTGACTTTTTGAGAGAGTAACAAAACTAGCGGCAATAGGGGAAGCAACAACATCTATAACCTCTATTCCAGCTTCTTCTACCGCTTCAACCAAGTCATCTAAATGAGGTTCAATACAAGACACAAAAAGAGCTTTGGCTTCAAGTTTAACGCTTTTCATACCAAGCACTCTCCCCAAAACTGGTTTACCATCTATCTTCCAAGCTATCGGAATTGAATAAATTATTTTTCGATTCTGTATTAAAGCTTTTGGAATAGCTTCTTCAGCCACTACAATAGTCTGCTCTATGTCAGTTTCTGTTATTTCTTGATCAGCTCTTGAAATGATGGTTGAACCTTGAGAATTTATACCAGAAAGACCTACTCCGCCAATAGAAATAAAAGCTTTCTTTATTTTGACTGCCGAAGATTTTTCTGCTTGTCTGACCGCCAGACTAACACTTTTGGTCACATCGGTTATATTTATAATATAACCGTGCCTTAAACCTTTTGATTCAGCTTTTCCGGTACCTAAAATTTTTGGTAACCCATTTTCATTTTCTTGTTCTGCAACAACAACACGCACTTCATAAGTACCTATGTCTATACCTGCTGTAATGTGTGAGCTCATATCTTTCCATTCTAGCACTATGTTTTAGGCCTTTCAAATGAAATAAGCCGTGGATAACTAAAAAAAGTAAATAATTTTCATAAGTGAACTCAAATTTTTTAGCTTTTATTTTGGCTACTTGAGGATTAATAAAAATTTCTCCATTTTCTTTAGAAAGTGGAAAAGAGAGAATATCTGTTCCTACTTCTTTCTGTCTATAAATTTTATTTAAATTTTTTATGCGATATTTACCCACTAAAACGATTGATAACTCATACTTTTTACCAAGAACGCCATTTTTTATTTTATCAAAAGGTAATTTTTTGAAATTTTTAGGCACTACAAGATTGTTCTTAAGAGTAGAGCTCAAAAAAACATTATGAGTGGTGTACAAAATCTTCATTTATTGCAACTTGTCAGCCATTTTCCCCATTTTAATAAGCTCTTGTATTTTGGCTTTTTGAGATAATTTTTTGAGAGTCATTTTCTTTTTGACATAATCAGAAATCTTTCTAGAGCTGTATCTTCTACTTCGGAGACGCGTCAAAATACCCGAGCCCCTAACTCTTTTAGTAAATTTCCTTATAACACTTAAGTTATTATCTTTCTCGCTTTTTACTATTTCTACATTTAATGCCATATATAAAATATCCTAACATAACTTATTATTTTATGCAAAACTAT
>Ga0210057_1001828_pt1 | contig 31532 bp, 25 predicted proteins | sample CryGeyCG2114_010_2_FD_183968 | JGI IMG/M metagenome (GOLD analysis project Ga0210057, IMG submission 183968) | Groundwater microbial communities from aquifer - Crystal Geyser CG10_big_fil_rev_8/21/14_0.10 (SPAdes) (version 2) | ecosystem: Environmental > Aquatic > Deep subsurface > Groundwater ...
AGAAGCATTTCTCCTGAGATATGTCGAAGGACTGAAACCAAAAGAAATCGCCATCCTGACCGAAGAATCGGTCAATGTGATCTCAGTAAGAATCTCGAGGGCAAAACGTCAAGTAACACGCATCCTGAACACAAAGAACATCGTATGAACCACTTCAAAAAACAATTCAAACATATCAGATTATCTGACAAAGAAGCCGCTGACATGCGTGCTGATATGATTTCGTTTGTACAGGAACATCCGGCTTCGGTAAGAAAAAGCGATGCCATCCGTCATAATACTCATACAGGGAAACACTTCCCACAATTCTTAGTTCTAACTCATACACGTATGTTTGCAGGAATCATTCTTGCCATCGTTGCCGCTTTTAGTGGTGGCACAGTATTTGCCGCTCAAGGAGCCTTACCAGGCGATGTTCTCTACCCCGTAAAAGTACACATCAATGAAGAAGTCCAAGGCGCACTCGCATTGGGGACAGAATCAAAAGCCGCATGGGAAACCACGCTAGCGGAACGCAGATCAAACGAAGCATCCACACTCGCGACAAGCGGAAAGCTGAATGACCAACTTGCAACAGACATCTCTGCTCAACTCACCAAACATTTGGACAAAGCAGAATCACTCATGGAACAACTCGAGGCAAAAGGAAATCTAGAAGCTGCTGCCAATGCTCAAAGTAGACTCGAAGCATTACTCAAAGTACAGCAACGAGTATTCCAAACATTACAAACACAAGCAACAGCACAAGTTGCAACAACAACAAGTACGACATCAACAGATCCAGGTGTGGTAAACACGAGTACCAGCAGAGGAGAGGGCGAGCAAGAAGCTGACACACAACGTGATTCAGAAGATGAACACATGGAACTCGGTCCTATTTCTGCCATCTTGAATGCACTTGATCACAAAGCAGAAGTACAAGCACGCGTTCGTGCTGACTATGCAGACAAGCTCGGCGAAAAAAATACAGACCAGCAAGCACAAACCGTAGAACAAACAAAACAAGTAACTGAAACAAAAATTGCAAATACACAAAGCGCACTCGCCACCTTTTCAAATACCAGTAGCACACAACAGCTCGCTGCACAAACAGCACTCGATGTAGCTGTAGCGACAAAACAAGAAGCAGACACAAAGCTTCTCGCAGGTGAATATGGTGACGCATTCGAACTCTATCACAAAGCACAAGTGATGCTCGATCGCGTAAAGTTGTTACTTCGTGTAACGTCAAATACAGATTTGAACATGCACTTTGATACGGAAGAAGATGACATACCACGAGTATTTGCTACCTCCACATCGTCAACAGTAAACATGAATCGAGAAGTTGAAGATCATGCGAATGACAATGCAAACAACAGGAGATCAGAAGGTCAAAAAGATGACAACAAAAAAGAAGAACAAAAGGATGAAGAACATGTTGAGGTAAAGGCACAGGTACGTACAGAGGATTCGATTTCAACATCAAAAGATACGCTTGAAGAAGATACAGAATCTGATTCAGAAGCGAATATTGAAGCAGATTTGTAAACCAGTCGTTCACTTCCCTTTCTATACAAAAAACATCCGTTCGTATGAGCGGATGTTTTTTATTTATAGCGTTTTTTCCCTACACCAACCTCCCCAACTCCCCTTCCATCCTATCAATCTTTTCCTGCGTAAGAAGCCACTCCTTCTCTACTCCCTCGAGCTCGTAGGTGATATGATCTACCTGCTCTTTTTTTATACGTGAAAAACTATTCGGGTTTTGTTCAAACCAGACAAATAACTCTTGCTTTTCTTTTTCTAGCTCCATCATCCGCACTTCTGCATCATGCAGATGTTTCTTTTCTTGCTTGAGCTCCTCACGAATTTCAATGCGTCGTTCTTTCTGTTCATTTGTTGTTTTTTCCTCTTCTAATAGCTCTGGCATGGCGATGTGCAGACGCTCTTTCAGATGATAAATATAATTTTCATAATCATGGAGCGATCGTCGCACCTTGCCACCACCCACCTCGATAATACTCGTCGCGATGTTGTTTACAAAGGTTCTATTGTGACTCACAAAGAGAATGGTCGTGTTCGACGCACCGAGTGCCTCTGCGAGCGCTTCCACCGTTTCAAAATCAAGATGGTTTGTCGGCTCGTCGAGGAGAAGGACATCATTTTTTTGGAGCAATAATCCTGCGAGACAGAGCCGTGCCTTTTCTCCCCCACTGAGTACGGAAATTGGTTTTTTCAAATCATCATCATGAAACAAAAAATTTCCTGCCATTTTGAAGACGTCCTGATCTTTTACATCTGGCCCTGCCATGTACGCGAGGTGCGTGCCAACTTGGTCTTTTGGATTGAGCATTTCTGGTACATGCTGAGCATAATACCCAATACGAATATGCACACCAAACTTGAATGATCCTGCAAGTGGCTCGAGTGCACCGGCAATGGTTTTAAGGAGTGTGGTTTTTCCTTGTCCATTGTTTCCCACGATCGCCACATGTTCTCCTCGCTCGATATCAAAACTAATATCACTGGCAACAGTATACTCAGGATATCCGATCGTCATCTCTTTGACAGAAAGTGCCGTTCCTTTTTTGTCAAAAATGAGAGGAAGATAAATCGACGCAGTGTTGATAGGATTCACGATCGTGATCGTCTGCAATTTGTGAAGTTGTTTCAATTTTGATTGTGCTTGCGATGCTTTTGATGCTTTGTATCGAAATCTATCAACAAAAGATTGCAAGTGTCGTTGCTCTTTTGCAATTTTTTTGTTGTATCTTCGTGCAAATTCTTCTTGTTGTTCTTTATATAATAAATATGCTTCGAGTGGTTGCGGAAAAAAACTTGCTTTACCCTGCGCGATCTCGAGTGTTTCGGTGCATGTGCGTTTGAGAAATTCTCTGTCATGAGAAATGAGAAGAAAACTCCCAGAAAACGATCGGAGAAATTGTTCGAGGAGAAGCAGTGTCGACAGATCGAGATAGTTTGTCGGCTCGTCGAGAAGAAGAAGATTGGGATCTTCCAGGAGCATCGCCACAATCTTCACACGCATCTGATACCCTCCAGCAAACGATCCTATCTCGCGCATCAGCTGCTTTTTTTTCAGATGAAATTGTCCAGCCATTTTTGAACATTCCCATTCTTCCTTGCCACTCGACCGCATAAGAAAGCCTATGACTGTTTCTGTGAGCTCAAACGGATTTTCTTGCTGACGCAGATAGCCAATCCGCGCACTCTGATGAATTTTTACGTCTCCTTCTTCGGCTTCTTCGAACCCCATGATGATTTTGAACAATGTCGACTTCCCTGCTCCATTTCTCCCAACAACGCCAATATGCTGGCCCGTAGACACGGTCAACGACAAGCCGTCAAACAATGGCTCGATATCATACGACTTTTTCAGATTGTTGACCTGGAGGAGAATGGACATATGCGAACATGCTAGCAGAAAAAGAAGAAAAAATCTAGAGTAAAAGCTACTGTAACAATGTACCCCCTCATCCCGTCTACTAAAGTAGAGGCATTCCCCCTATGATATACGCATATTGGCACAACCGTCGCTCACACCGAAATCTCAACGTGTCGGGTGATTTTTGTGCCGGATAAGTAACCTTCAATACATATCCCTTCCAAACTCCCGATACGTTCGGGATGTTTTTATTTTTTACTACACGGATATGTCATTACAACCTCAAAAAATACCCACGCTCGAAAAGCAAAAAGACTTTCTTCAACACGATATCGCCATAACCCTTCCCTTTCTTTTTACGAGACTTATTTCAATTGTTGCTGGATATATCGTGCACAGTATGTTGGAACTTATTTTTTTGAATATTATCCTCTTTAGTATCGCAAAGATGATTATCAAAGCGTTGCAACGTGGGTATTTGATAGTATGTCAAAAAATAGAACAAAAAAATGTGCAACCGAATTTGGATGATACCTCTTGAATATCTATTCTCACATTGACAATGCACTATTTTTATGTTATGTTGAGTTACTTTTGACCCAGACTTTTTGAGCAAAAACTTTTTGTCCAAAAAAGCTGGGTCAATCCGAGCATCACCTCAGGAGGCACTCATGTCCAAACTCATCGTCGCCCTCGTCCTGACCGTCGCCCTCGGCGCCTGCTCCACGGTCAACCTCGTGACGGTCGAGCAGATGGAAGACTTCGACCGAGGTCTCTACGGCCTCGAGGAACGCCAGGACCAGCTGGAGGACGATCAGTACCTCTCCGAGATCCGCCAACTTGTCTCCCAACCCCAGGTGAAACCGGGGTGCTGGTATGAGTACAAGGATGACAATCTTGTCCTGATCGGCACTGACCCAGATGTTGCAAACATCATCCAGGTCGAACGTGTTGAGCAGGACGGTGCTTACTGCATCTACACGTGGTACGCATGGCTGAAGGAAGACGGAAACGTCACCTTCCGCGATTTCCTAGAAATCCAGAAGCCCATCCAGGGCTACGGATGTTCTGCGACGGACAAGTAGCCCATACGCCCACCGGCATACCGCCGGGCCGGCGCTGACACCTATCGACCCACTCTCTTCCGAGGTGGGTCTGTTGTTTTGTACAACATAAATATCATCCACCTTGCTCTTTCCCCTCTCAAACAGGTAGAATACATCTACAGTGAGGAGATACCTCCATATATTTTGGTATGAATATCAAACACACGCTACACATTTTTGCAATCCCAATTATTGTCTTTTTTGGTATCGGTGCCTATTTGCTTCTCAACAATATGTTCCATTATCGCACAGCTGCAATACTTCTTGCTCTTGTTCTTGTTGTTATGGGCAGTTGGAAAATGATCGTTGAGACAGTCACGGCATTTTTGCGCAAACAATTTGCGCTCGACTATATTGCAATTCTTGCGATTCTTGTTTCTATCTTCACGGGGCAATATCTGGTTGCTCTTGTCATAGTCCTCATGCTGTCGAGTGGAACCCAACTGGAAGAATATGGCATGACAAAAGCACAACAGTCTCTCACCGCTCTCAGCGATCGTATTCCAAAAGAAGTATTGCGTCTCAATACTGATGACCATACAGACAAAGTCGCCATTGCATCTATTGTTGTGGGTGAACGTATTCTCGTCCGCAAAGGAGAAGTCGTACCTCTCGATGGCGTACTAGACTCGACCACTGCCCTTACCGACGAATCATCACTGACAGGAGAACCATACATGCTGGACAAATTGAAAGGTGATCAAATCCGCAGTGGTATTGTGAATATGGGAGACGTGATGATTGTCCGCGTCACAAAACCGGATAACGAATCAACGTATCGAAAAATTATTGGCATGGTGCAAGAGGCACAACAAGAAAAAGCACCGCTGATCCGTCTTGCAGATCGCTATAGTACAATCTTTACCATCATTACGTTAGTCATTGCAACATTTGCCTATCTTATATCCCACGACATCGGCAGAGTCCTCGCGGTATTGGTCGTCGCAACACCATGTCCACTCATTCTCGCGACACCAATAGCGCTCTTTGGTGGTATGAATGCATCTGCAAAACGTCGTGTCCTCGTGAAACGCCTTTCTGCTCTCGAAGTACTTGCTCGTGTGACAACCTTTATCTTTGATAAAACAGGAACCATCACCCTCGGCAAACCAATAGTCACAAATGTTGTCATGCTAGACGACAGCATGGATGCATCACACGCTCTGCAAATTGCCGAAGCCATAGAGAGAAATTCGCTTCACCCGATTGCAAAAGCAATTGTCGATGCAGCACGTGAAAAAAATGGCACACAACTCAGTGCACGAGACATCATGGAAGAAACTGGTGTGGGTATCTCTGCTATTATAGAAGATGTTCGCTACCACATCAGCAAGATGGCACAAAGTCATGATATCAATGCCGTAGAACTAAAACGTGAAGGAAAGATTGTTGCTCGCATTGAATTTGAAGACACCCTGAAACAAGATTCTACTGATATCCTCAAAGAAATACACAATCTCGGTGTCAAGATTCACATTTTTACAGGAGACAAAAAAGAAAATGCTGAAAAAATTCTGTTACAACTTGGCGACATCCGAGAACATCTCACACTCAAAGCAGACTGTTCCCCAACAGAAAAAAAAGATGGCGTCGCAGCACTCAAAGCTGCCGGTGAAGTAACCGCCATGGTTGGCGACGGGATAAACGATGCGCCTGCACTCGCACTGGCTGATGTAGGAATGGTCTTTAGTAATGAAGAACAAACTGCCGCATCAGAAGCTGCAGATATTGTCTTTCTCGGGGGTGATCTTGAAGACGTGAAAGAAACGATCAGAATAGCAAAGCGGACGATTCGCATAGCACTCCAGAGTATCTTCGTCGGAATTGGGCTCAGTATTGTCGCGATGATCTTCGCATCCCTTGGCTATATTCCAGCCATTATTGGTGCACTGCTCCAAGAAGCCATCGATGTCGCTGTCATCTTGAATGCACTTCGTGCGAGTCGAGCATAACAATGTTTCTCTGTATACAAAAGCGATAAAAATTCCGTAGTATCAAACAAAAAAAACAGCTGTACAAGCTGTTTTTTTATGTCGAATATACTTATTCTTTTTCTTTTGGAGGATCAATGGTATCGGTTGGGAGAGACTTCTTCCCCATCCCCTTATATACTGCTCCAAAGAGAAAAAAGAGGAGAAGCACACTATACAAAAATGGAATTTGTTGTCCGATGAGAATGGATATACCCTGAATAAGAGTAGGTACAGTAATGGCATATAACCCAATCGTAACAATCTGCCAATAGGTAAATGGCTTTTTGTCTGCACGTGCGACCACATAGACAAGCCAAGCAAGGATAGCAAGGTATGACAATTTCCACGCCCCAAGAACGAATGTCACGACGAAAACACCGAGCAACAAAAACCATGGGATGATGGCATCTGACAATGAACGTATTCGCTCTCCTACTTGATCTTTTGTCAATGAAAATGCTGGGAAATGTTCAATATATTCTGTTTGAACAACATCCAAATGCTCATCATACACTTTGATCAATTTACTCGTTACGACAAGTGTTGGGATAGATTCTGTAACATCGCCACGAGCCTCATCAATACTGACAGAGCTTGTCGAGACCGTATCGACATACACGAGCATCGAGTCACCATTATCCTCGCTATCAAAAATATGACGATACGGTTGTTCTAGACCATCTACAGACAACGTTCCGTTCTGTACAGAAACTACCAATTCAGGAGCAGATGATGTCACATCACTCCAGTACCGAAGTGCAAGTGAAGGAAGTTCCCGTGCAAAGGAATATCCGACAGCAAGTACAACAAAAAAGAACAGAAGAAAAAAATATACCAAAGCCCTTCCTAGCCGAGTCCGCTGTTCGGCCATCCATACAAAATCGTACGTACTCTTATAACCTGCCGTTACGATGTGCTTGAAAAATTTCATAGATTTGTCCTATTCAAAATATATCTAAACAAAAAACCCCGACATATCGGGGTCATTGTACCATTACTTGGTTTCCTTGTGCAATGTGTGTGTGCCACAGTTTGGGCAGAGTTTCTTCAGCTCGAGGCGATCCTTGAGCTTTTGTTTATTTTTTCGAGAAAAATGATTGACTGTTTTACACTGCTCACACTGCAGCTTGATCATCGATTTCTGTGCCATATTTTTGATTTCAGAATGTAGAATGTGGAATTCAGAATGATATTCCTAGTGCAAAGACTATACAGAATCGAAGGATTTTTGTCAATAGACACATTATGGGGATGATTGCTGACGCCTGATTACTGAGACCCATTGCCCTGATAATACGTCTTTCCACGCAATTTTTCCGGCAAAAAGCTCTTCTTTGAGCGCATATCATACCCTTTGCCATACCCTAGCTCTTTCATGAGTTTCGTTGGTGCATTTCTCACTTCTAGTGGAATAGGGAGATTGCCATGAGCACCGATATCAGCTTGCGCAGCTCGCAACGCATCATAGGACGAACGATCTTTCTTACTCTCAGATAAATAGATGACACCATGAGCAAGATTGATTGCACACTCTGGCAAACCAATAGTTTCCACAGCGCGGAATACTTCGTTTGCAACTACCAGTGCAGTTGGCTGAGCCATACCGATGTCTTCACTTGCAAAGACGACCATTCTGCGCGCAATAAATTTTGGATCTTCCCCAGCGTCAAGCATCCGTGCGAGGTAATACACTGCTGCGTCCGGTTGACTCGCGCGCATGGATTTGATAAACGCACTAATTGTATTGTAATGTTCCTCCCCTTTTTTATCGTAGCGAAGATGTTTTGATTGCAATGCTTCTTTGAGATAATCAACGGTTATGTCTGTATACAATTCTTTTGTTTGCTCGAGCATGGTGAGAGCTTGCCGTGCGTCACCGTTTGCCATGACAATAAGCCACTCCATTGCATCATCAGGAATATGTATGTTTGTCGCTGTCAAAATCTCATGCATGTCCTCTGGGGTATGTTCATGAAGAACAAACACACGGCAACGGGATAACAATGCAGAAATTACTTCAAAACTTGGATTCTCTGTGGTTGCTCCGATAAGAATAATTTCTCCTGATTCTACAAATGGCAGTAAATAATCTTGCTGTGCTTTATTGAATCGATGAATTTCATCAAGAAACAAAATTTTCTGTGTATCACTCTGTGCGTGAACAATTTTTTCAACATCAGCCTTTTTTGCAGAGACCGCGGAGAGTTCAAAAAATGTTGCACCAAGACTTTCGGCATATATTTTTGCCAAGGTTGTCTTGCCACACCCAGGTGGTCCCCACAACAAAAACGAAAACATGTGACCTTGTTCAATTGCCTTTCTGAGTGGTTTATCTGGACCGACAAGATGATCTTGACCTACAAAATCATCGAGCGAGTGCGGACGTAGTTGTGTAGCAAGTGGAGTTTTCATCTACTTTGTAAATCTATTTCCCCTCTGGTTTAAATCCCAAAGCAAGAGAATTTATACAATATCTTTTTCCCGTCTCGGTTGGGCCATCGTCGAAGAGGTGTCCAAGATGAGAATCACACTCTGCACACCGTACTTCTGTTCGTTTCATTCCCATACTCGTATCATCGACAAAACGTACTGTCCCCTCACCAATATCTTTATCGAAACTTGGCCATCCACAATGGGAATCAAATTTTGCACCTGAAGCAAAGAGAACATTGCCACATGCCCCACACGTGTAGGATCCATCTTCTTTATGATCAAGATACTTGCCGGTAAACGGCGCCTCTGTCCCACTTTCTCGAAGTACATGGTATTGTTCTGGGGTGAGTATTTCTTTAAAATCTTGAATATTCATATGTATAGATGTTGAGGATTAGAGACTTAGGTACGAGTAAATATATGTGTATCGTACGTGGTATTCTAGAGGCGGTCAACATGAAAGGGAGCCTTGACGAATAGAAGGGTTTCTTGTATAGTATCATCGCTAAAAAAGCGCGCCTAGCTCAGTTGGTTAGAGCATCTCGTTTACACCGAGAGGGTCGGGGGTTCGAATCCCTCGGCGCGCACACGAGAAAATGAACAATGAACAAATGAACAATTAACCCCTGCAAAGATATTGTTAATTGTCGACTGTTCTTTGTTCATTTTTATTCATGCCGTCATAGCTCAGTTGGTAGAGCGCATCCATGGTAAGGATGAGGTCTCCAGTTCAATTCTGGATGACGGCTCAATTCTGTATTAACCTAATAAAATAATGTTGGGAAAAAATAGGGCTGGACTACGTCCTAATAAAGACTCAAAAAAAACTTTCAATACGAAAGTTTTTTTATTTCGACAGTCTTTCATGGCACCGACAATAAATGTATTCTCAAAGTGATCATATTTCTACCCAGAAGGTGAATATGAGGGAGAGACCTTTTTTCTTATAGATGTATTGACAAAATACCTTTATAGAGCTATAATTGCGTTTCATAGAGATTCTTCCACCTAAGTGGAAGTGTATATGTATACCTAGATAACACTTTTTTCAGAGAAATTTTATTATGGATATCAGAAACCTCGCCATTATTGCACACGTAGATCATGGCAAAACAACCCTCACCGACGCCCTTCTCCGCCAGACAGGCATGATAGAAGAAACCGGCAGTATGGATAGCAACTCGCTCGAACTAGAGCGTGGTATTACGATTTATGCAAAAAATACCGCATTGTACTACAAAGATGTAAAAATTAACATTGTCGATACGCCAGGACATGCAGACTTTGGTTCAGAAGTAGAACGTGTCTTACGTTCTATCGATGCGGTCATCCTCGTCGTTGATGCACAGGAAGGTCCCATGCCACAGACAAAGTTTGTACTGAAAAAAAGTCTCGAGCTTGGTCTTCACCCACTCGTTGTCCTCAATAAAATAGACAAACCAGCCGCTCGACCAGAGGAAGTACATGAAGAAGTCCTTGAACTCTTTATGGATCTCGGCGCAAGTGACGAACAAATGAATTTTCCATATTGTTATGCGATCGGAAAAGAAGGTATCGCAAAAAAGAACCTGGACGATCCATCTACCGACATGAGTCCATTGCTCGATATGATTCTCGAGCATGTACCACCAGCACCGCATGACACATCAGCCCCATTCCGCATGCAACCATTCAATCTTGGATATGATGATTTCATAGGTCGTCTTGCCATCGGTCGTATTTATGAAGGAAAACTTCACGCAGGTGATAAAATTATTGTAAAAAAACCAACAGGAGAAACACGAACCGGCACCATTACAAAACTCCAACAATTCAAAGGGTTTGACCGTATCGAAACCCAGGAAGCCTTGGCTGGTGATATCGTGATGATCGCAGGTATCCCAGATATTGATATTGGAGAAACTATTTGCCACAGTACAGATCAAGATCCTCTTCCCGCAATTCGCGTGGACGAACCTACGATTGGTATAGACTTTTTGGTAAACAACTCCCCTTTTGCAGGAAAAGAAGGAAAATTTGTAACAACAAGACAAATCAAAGAACGACTCGAAAAAGAATTGGAAATTAACGTTGGACTCAAAATTGATTTTTCTGAATCAGATAAGTTTAAAGTCTATGGACGAGGGGAACTGCATATTGCGATCCTCCTCGAACAAATGCGAAGAGAAGGATTTGAACTGCAAGTCAGCCAGCCACAAGTTATTATCAAAGAAATAGATGGCAAAAAAAGCGAACCGTTTGAAGAAGTGACGATCGATGTTCCAGAACAATTTACAGGAACGGTTATCGAAAAACTTGGAAAACGAAAAGGGGTCATGACAAACATGGTATCAAAAAATGGTCATGCTCGCATTACCTTTGTCATCCCATCACGAGGTCTCCTCGGATATCGTGGTCCATTTATCATGGATACCAAAGGTGAAGGTCTTATGGCAAGCCAAGGAGCCGGATTCAAACCATACGTAGGTGAGATTGAAAAACGAAATGTCGGATCCATGATTTCTATGGTGGCCGGAAAAGCCCTCGGGTACTCACTCGCGAATCTCCAAGATCGAGGAACACTCTATATTGGACCTACCGTTGAAGTATATGAAGGAATGGTCATCGGGAATACAGCAAAAGGAGAAGACATGGCCGTCAATCCAATCAAAGGAAAACAACTCACCAACATGCGTGCAAGTGGGTCTGATGATGCGTTGAATCTTATCCCTCACATGGACGTCACCCTCGAACGAGGACTCGAAATTATGAGTGAAGATGAATACCTCGAAATTACCCCAAAGAATATTCGTATCCGAAAACAATTTCTCACTGAAAATGATCGAAAGCGTTCAGGGAGAAAGGCATAAGAGATACACATCAAAAACATGGCTCTATAGAGCCATGTTTTTTTTCCTTCTCCTTACTGTGAAAGAAAATCATCACACTATACGTATTATATAATGCTGGAAAACCGTGTATACTTTCTTCATGACTGTCTATACAGAACATACAGATGAATCTCTTGCTTCCATCGCCATAGACAATCACGATGCTTTTGGTGTACTCATCGGTAGATATGAACAAAAACTTTATCGCTATGTTCGTCGTATTACCGATGCAAGCCATGAAGAATGTGAAGATATTCTCCAAGAAATATTTTTGAAAACATACCGATACCTTCACAATTTTGATCCGTCACTCTCTTTTTCATCATGGATATATAGCATTGCCCACAATGAAACCATTAGTCACTTTCGAAAACGCTCGGTACGACCTCACACGATACGAGAAGAGGATGGAGGAATCTATCTCAAAAATATAGAAGCTGACCTCGATATGGCAAAAGAATTGGATAGAGCTCAGCTTCAAATACAAGTAAAAGAAGTCCTCAAAAAATTGGGACCAAAATATAAAGATATTCTTATTCTCAGATACCTCGAAGAAAAAAGTTATCAAGAAATATCAGACATTCTCAAGTTGCCAGTAAAAACGGTCGGAACCAGAATTAATAGAGCGAAGAAACAATTGCATCAGGTACTTACAGAAGAACCACTGGTAACACCATAATACTATGGATATCAAACAAAAAATTCTTGAGAAGATCCAGCAGGATAACATGACCCCAATCCCTGCGTGGCGCTTTTGGATACAAGGATCTGGACTTTGGGTTCTCTCCGGATTACTCCTTATTCTCGGGGCATTTGGTGTTGCATCTATTCTTTATATCGTGACAAAAAATGATTGGGATATTTTTAGTGAAATACATGAATCAAAATTCACTCATATCATATCAACACTTCCTTACCTTTGGCTGTGCTTGTTTGCCATCATGCTTGTGCTCCTCTATATAGATATCAAACATACCAAGCATGGCTATCGTTATACCGCATTTGTCGTTGTCATAGGTGTTGTTGGTGCTAGCATCGCATTTGGAATAGGACTTCACCTCATGGGTTTTGGACAAAAAATTGACAGTATTATCGCAACAAAAGATCCCCAACATGCACACTTATTCAATCCACGGTTACAAGCACTGAGTCGCCCAGACAAAGGCATTCTTACAGGACGTGTCACCATTATTGAATTTACAGCTCCAACAGGAAAAATTTATGTCGAAAATCCTATTCTTGGAGGAAGATGGATTATAATCATCCAACCCACAACCATATTGCCAGATGACGGTATTCGTATAAATGATCGTATTAGAGCACTCGGAGAAGACATTGGTGACCAACAATTTCTTGCACATATTATTCTTCCATTCAATACTCTCGGCTTGGGACCTCAGTGGAAACACCGAGATGTCGACGATGAAGAAACATCTTTTGCGCCACATCCCATACCGCTGTTTTAAATAACTTTTATAGAGAAAAATACAGCACACATCGCTGTATTTTTTATATATTAAAATCACAATGAAAGAAAAAAGTGAGTCATGCGTATTATATAGCAGATGGGCCCAAGAACAACAATCTATATTCAATAATTCATATTCAATATGAAAAAGACACAAATAACTACTACCGCAGCGATTCTCTTTGCTGTCGCAACCATGGGAATCGGTCTGGCAAACGCACAGGGCAGATCCTCTGAACAAGGATCACATGCCCCAGAACGACCTTTTGCACAAGAACACCGTGGTGACCGAGGACAACAACAATTGACAGCAGAGCAACGAACTGCGGTAGACGCAGCACTCGAAGCTGGCGATTATCAGGCATTTCTCAATGCACACGGAACAGACTCAAACATCGCATCACGCATGAGTGAAATACAATTCAATGATATGGTAGCGCATCGCCAAGAAAGAGACACTCGCCGTGAGGCAGTAGACACAGCCATTGATAATAGAGATTATCCTGGATTTGTAGAAGCGGTCGGTCCAGATGCACCATTCATCGATCAGATCAATGAAACAAACTTTGCACAATTTGCAGAGATGCATGATCTCATGAAGGCAGGTGACTGGCAAGGCGCAAAAACAATTGCAGACGAACTTGGTATTCCTGCTGGATCACATGTTGGACGTGGAGAAGGCCAAGGCATGATGAAGAAAGGAGGCCGAGGCATGCATAATAACCAACAAACAATGGAACAAAACGCGTAACCTCCATATACACAGAAAAAAACATCTCTGAGACAGAGATGTTTTTTGTATAATTCGAATCAATTATTTTTTTACAAAGAGGGTTTGTGTTGGATACGCAAAAGCAATACCGTCTTTTTCAAATTGTGAGAACAGTGCAAGATTGAATGTTTGGCGAGTATCTATATATGTAATATACTCTCTTGTATCTACAAAATAGACAACATCAAATAATAGTGAGGAATCACCAAATTCATGAAAATGGCAACGATCAAATTCAAGATGCTCAACCGAAGACACAATCTTCTCTACCATCTTTGGAATACTCTCTAATTGTTTTTTTGGTGTTTCGTACACAACACCAAAGGTGAATGCAACACGTCGACGTTGCATTTTTTTATAATTCTGTACACGCACGGTAGTAAGTTCTTTATTAGATACAACCAATTCTTCTCCTTGTAGTGATGTAATGCGGGTTGTTTTTAACCCAATTTTTTTGACCGTCCCAGAATCTGTTCCAATTACAATATAATCCCCTATTTCAAATGGTTTGTCAGCATAAATAGAAAAAGAACTGAACATGTCACTCAGAATATTTTGTAGCGCCGAGCAATGGCAAGACTTCCAATACCAAGGCTCGCGACGAGCGCCGTGATATCAATACCAAGATTGGAAAGGACAAAAAGGAATGCTATAGACCACAGCCCAATACGCACAAAGAGCATACCAAGATGAATCATCGATCCACTGGAAGCAGGGTTATCATTCTTTGACGCATACTGCTCCAATGCAAACCGAATAACAATTTGCAACGCACGTACGATTTCGTAGGTGACGACGACGACAAAAATAATATGTATGATGTTTGCAATATGCTCATCTACCACTAAAAAGCGGGGCCCAATATACAAGCTAAGCACAATATAAAACATATTGCCCATCTCATGAATGGCATCAATGATTATATCATCAACATGTGTTTTTGTTTTTTTTGACAATGCCTGAAGACGAACCAGAATAATTTTTTTAAATACTTTTGAAGCGAAGATGATGCCACAGGCTACAACACCGCCAGTATATACGCATACAGTGAATTCCCAAAAACAGCATATTCATGTAAAAGTGATATATAATTCATAATACGTACTATAACAAGAGTACTCATAGAGTAACAAACATATGAAGAACACGCAAACAAAAAACATCTTCCTCAAGGGAAGACGTTTTTATTCAAGAATGTTTACGCAGACATGGTACTGTCCTTTTTCATCATACCTCCATCATTACACGCTTTGCACTTGCTACACTTGCATCCTCCGAGGAGAAGCATAACACCGGCTACACCAACAAGAAGGTAGATAAGTGCGTCAAGCCATGCCCAACTACCAAATAGCAAATTGACTACATTCCAATTGCCACCAAAAAATTCACCGAGGCCGACGAGCCCCCAGTTGAGTGCACCGATTACGACAAGTACAGAGATACCTTTGGATGCCATGCATCCACATGATTTTCCCATCATATATAAAATGGTGAAAAATAAATGATGTAACTACAAAAAGAGTATACCATACTTTCCCTTTTCCTTCACACAAAAAAATATACCTGAGGACAACATATTGTCCCACAAACGACAAAAAACCCGGCTATTGCCGGGCATTGTTTGCATATATATGCAGGATAAAATCCTGCAACTGTATCCAAGAAGGTGTGTTCTTGTTCAAGTGTGAGCCGGAGCCTACGCAGGCCGAGGACACACCTCCATGCTTGTCGTGGATACAGGGTGGTACTTACTAGAAAGCCGTTATAGAGCAATCTAATAAACACTCTCTATATCTCCTAGGAAAAACACATTGACACGCTCTTTACTGCGATTCTATACGAGTATTGTCTTGGTACGATTCAGTCCAGCCGAATGTGACAATGTGTATGCCGGTTTATCAACCGACTGCGCACTATACCATAAAAATACACCCTTGTCAAGGGGTGTATTGTGGAAATGTTTTTTTTGGCTTATTTAAGGCAAAAAATCTATGTCTGACCACCTACAGGAAGAGAAGACGTACTGGTGTCATTTTCCGAAGGAAGGCCCTCTCCAATTGTCACATCAGTCGGACACGATGTCGTTCCGTCTGGAAGTACTTCACAAAGAGGTATGTTCTTCTCTACGCCGACCAAACAGATCTTTGGAAGAGGTCGATAATAACTAGAAAACACTTCTTCCTTTTTTTCTCCACTTGGTAAAATTCGTACATAGGTAAATGACGTTTCCGCACCAGGATGGGCACTCTGACAATTTTGAACACCCGGTGCAAGGTCTGTTGTTTCAATAGTTTGCTGTGGTCCAGTAGGAATCCACCGGTGTACGACTGGTTCTGTGTAATACCCCTCTCGCCCATCACTTGTCCCCCAAAAGGTAAATGTTAGATCACCTGTTTTCGTATTCATATCTGTAGTGATCAAAATGTAATGGCCCGTATCATTTTTAAATTTAAAATCTGGAGCAGGGTCATAGATTGTCGCATCAGTCCCTGGTTTGCCATTTCGCTGATCGTTATAATAACTCACTACCAAAGAATGATTTCTTCTTGATACTACAGAAAGTCCTGAATTCATCACGGTGCGAAACATAGTCGTTCCAACCTGACACAATCCCCCAGCAACTTCTGGTTTAATTTCGTCTCCTTTGATAACTAATTCTGGAAGATATCCTCCTTCAATAGTAAAGGGTTCCAATGTATTGAGTAAAGAAAATTCTTCATCCGGCTTAATGAGTAACCCATTGAGTTTATCTACGACGGCATGTCGAATATTCTTGATACGATTTGTAGGGCTCCCACTAAAATTGGAATATCCTGACCCAAGTATTTCTGTAATGCCAAGGTCATTTACTTCACTTGTCTTTACTGCTGGTTCTACTTGTTCTACACGAATAGGAAGAGACGACACCATACCTCCATCATGCCATGTACGTTGGAGGACAGCATCATTAATAGCAACGTATGTGTCATCAATTGCAATACCAATCCCGGGACGTGATCCTTGAAACTCACTCACTTTTCCATTTTGTCCTATTTCAAATCGTGCTTCACGTGCATCCTGATTGATTGATGATGCGATGGTATCTTGCAAAAATATTTTCGTCGATGATGCATTTAGGCCAAACCCTATACCATCATGCATTTGTACTTCCAGCCAATTGGCAATATCCTTTTTTGTAATTGTCCAAGTATACTCTTTTTTTGTATGTTCATCTGTATACGTAAGATCCAAATCCCCTGCTTCAAATACCTTTGGTAATCGATCTAATAAGGGCAAAATATCGTCTTCAACAATAATTGGAGGTTGTACTGTCCGAGTAATCTCAATCTCAGGAGCATCAAATGAATTCCATGCAGACACAATACGACCAATAATATCATGATATGAAAATGTAACCCCAACAGTAGAACTGACTGTCGTAAAAGTAAGTGGATCAATATTCGTAATATGAATATTTGCATCATGTGCGTTATTGGTAAATGAAGCCAGACGCTCTGATACTACTTTTTCAAGTCGTGCTCGGTCCAACGTTACGGTTGTAAGTTCGAGATGTGGCTTTGACACTCGGACAAGAAGAGCTGACCATCCACGAACCAACAAATTTCCTTCTTTTTGATACGACAATAGATGTGATACTTCCTTATCTACGTCCATCCGTATCAGATCAAAAAACGCATCTTCTGATACCACACTGGAAGCAATATATACACGTTCTGTTGTATCATCATGTGTGAATAATAGTACAATGCCAGCATCTGCTAGCTTATTGTTCATCTCTCGAAAAAATGTAGTAAGTTCTTCTCTATCCATGCCACCCACTTGTACAGTACCAATCGATACTCCAGGAAGAACACGTGTTTCATACGATGACGCATAGGACACGAGTCCTGTCAGACCTATGCCTAACACCACGACAAAAGAAATAACCCACACCCATACACGACCCCAAGAAATAGCCTGAACTTTTTTACTCACTTCTTGAAATTCTTTTTGTACGTCGTTATTCATATTTATTCTTCAACTATTTCTATAGGGATAGATCTCCCCTTATCAGATGATGCTACTTTTGGAATACGAATCGTTAACAAACCATGTGTATATTCAGCAACAGCTGCCCCAGAGACAACGTCTACGGGCAACACAATACTTCGAGAGAACGCACCCCAATAACACTCTGCATGATACTGTCCAGAGGCTTCTTCTGTCAATTTTGGTTTTATTCTTTTTCCCCGAATTGAGAGCATATCGTCGTGAATATAAATATCCACACGTGTGGGGTCTACTCCTGCCATAGGTGCCAGGATAATAATATGATCATTCATATCATAGACATCTATTGCCAGACGTCCTTCATTGGTAGGTGCCCAATCAGAAGGAAAATCCCCTTGTTTTTTTGAGATTACACTAATAGGAGCGTTGCGTTCCGCCTGTTGGGACGCTAATATTAATGCAAACATGTCATCATCTCGTGTACTCATATATGACTATACTATAGCAAATTTTTTGAAGATTGAAAACAAAAAAGTTCCTTCACATATATGGAAGAAACTTTGGATGCGGAGAGTGGAGGATTCGAACCCCCGGTCCTCTTTCAAGGACGACAGTTTAGTAAACTGCTGCTATAGACCGCTCAGCCAACTCTCCATAACTATTCCTCTGGCATTTCGATATGTCATAGCGGAGCCCTGCGGAGAGGGCGGGATTCGTCCCGACGTATGTCGGGATCAGTGTTCCCTGAAACCCTTCCGTTTTTCGTTCTATCAGACATGACGCTATTGGATGGATGTCTGGCGGAGAGGGCGGGATTCGAACCCGCGGTACCTTGCGGTACGCAGCTTTAGCAAAGCTGTACGATCGGCCACTCTGACACCTCTCCATGGATATTATACTTTGATGCACAGCGGAGGGATAGGGATTCGAACCCTAGGTGGACTTTCATCCACAACGGTTTTCAAGACCGCCGCCTTCGACCGCTCAGCCATCCCTCCACTCTACATCAAATAATATGTTTTCTCTGCCTTCCCATAATCAGCTATTCACCTATGCCACGAAAGGCTTCTCAAAAGAAGAGCCTGCATAGTATAGCCTGCAAACGCCTTTTCGTCAATATCTCTTCAGTAAGAGTATATCAGCGTTTATCCCCTCGCCAGCGTAAAACCATATATACACGATGCGCCAGCATCATGTAGGGCCTTGGCACATGCCTGCATCGTCGCTCCTGTTGTATAGACATCGTCTACAAGAAGAACCCTCATGCCTCGAATTCTGTCTGGCAGATCAACATGAAATGCGCCTTTGACATTTTTCAATCGAGCCGTCCGTTCAAGTTTTGCTTGGTGTGGGGTATGCCGTATACGAAAAAGAATATGTTGCTCCACGGGAATTTGTATGTGTGTACTCAATGCTTCTGAAATAAGCGATGCTTGATTGAATCCTCGTTCAACAAATCTTTTTGTGTGTAATGGGACAGGAACAATCATATCCACTTGTGGAAAGATATGTGTATATTCTGTCACGAATATATTCAAAAGAACACTGATCGCTTCCATAACATCTTCTGCATATTCATATTTTAATATATGAATAAGTTTGCCTATACTTTCTTTTTCTTGATACTTCACAGTTGCGATGTGTCGTGTGATCAAACATGAAAAAGAAATCTGCGTACATCTCATACAAACTTCGCCAGTATCAGTCGACGCATGACACAATGGACAAAATAGCTGTGGAGAAACATCCAGAGCACGTATACATCCAGCACACAACCATGATCCTTCTTGCTGACAAGCGACACAAAAAACAGGAAAAAGGTACGCTTTTGCCGTATACAAAACCCTCCGTGTAAAAGACATATGCTATTCCCAATAAAGTCCTTCGATATACCAAATACCATCCAGCAACGACAGTTCAACTCGTCCACTATGGTACACGCGTTCATCATTTTCTAATGATTCAAGATGTTGCTGAGCTTCGATATGCACTGTGGCTGAAGATGTGGTAATGGCATCAATACGACTCACAATGACTTTGGTCGTACTCCCAACATAGGTATCACTATATTGATGAACCTGTGTTTTTACCCATGATGCCATTTGCGGAGTCACCATCGGTAACACATCACGTATATTACTATTCCTGGTTTGATTGGAATAGGACAAAAATCGTTCAACAAAATCAATAGCTCGCTGGCGGACGTACCGTTCTGTTTGATCTTCATCAGCGAGTTTGCTTCCCAGTGCATTTGGGTCTCCTATAACCGGCGGTAACTGTAATGTAGGGTCAAACACCGTTGCTTGATTTCCATTCGTTGGCGATTGTCCGTCAACGGTTGTTCCTACTTCAGATTGTGTACGCTGTCCTTGTCGTTGTATCGCAAGGATACCCAACACGATTGCGAGAACTCCTAAAATAACAATACTCGTGATAAGAAATAACCGTTGTCGAAGATCTAACATAGTGGTAATAATTATGACGACTCTCTTCCTGAGCCTATCACCTGTTGTTCAAAGTCTTTTTTTGCTTGTTCTATTTGCAACAACTGTTCGGGATCAGACGTGATCAGTTGGTCTTCGGTATATGATGCTACGACCTTGATAGCAGCATGTTTCAACCCCGCAAAAAAGATTCCTTCACCCACTGCTCCCTCGAGCAACAAATATTTTTCGCCTTCAGTAAGTAAAAACGTTTTTTGAATCATATCAATCGCTGCGGGTGACTGTCGGAGCAAAAGTTGAAGCGCAGAGTTTGTGACAATTGCCTGTCCATATTGTGAACCAAGAAAATCGTTGACATCCTGTGTAATGGTGGTAACACCCAGGTAATATTTTCGGCATCGTTTGACCAGTGCATAAATAAATTTGGCACTATCCTCGTGTTGCATCAGCCACCATGCCTCATCAATGATCAACAACCGTTTTTTTCGTTCACTTCTGACAATATTCCAAATATAATTAACAAGGGTATAAATCGCCATTGGGCGAAGTTCATCTTCCAGATCTCGCACACTAAAGATGACCAACGCATTGTTGACGTCGACATTGGTAGGTGCATTAAAAAGACCAGAAAACGTGCCATCTGTATATTTACTCAGTCGTATCACAAGTTCACTTGCACCTTCCATGCCATCCAAGACATCAAGCAAATCCTGCATAATAGGTGGTTCTACCGTAGAAAGATCTGATGACGATGTAATATCCTTTTTTGCATACGCTTCGAGAAGCGCACGATCGAGCAATGAATCTTCTGCTGCCGTTACCTCGCCAAACATAATTCTGAGCAACCCTTTGGTAGTAATGACTGCGCTTCGAATAATATCCTCAGTCGATACTTGTTCACCGACGGGTCGAGGTAAATCAAAAGGATTGACCTTACTTTCTGATCCAAGTGAAATATTGATATAGGTACCACCGACGGCCTCAGAAAGATGTTCGTATTCATGTTCCGGATCGATAACAATAACATCGATGCCCATCATAAGGCTCCGAAGTACTTCCAATTTTACGGCATATGATTTTCCTGCACCAGATGTTGCAAACACCACCATGTTTGCATTTTGGAGTGAAAATCTGTCAAACAAAATCAAACTGTTGTTATGTCTATTGATACCATACAAAATCCCATCATCGCTCGTAAGCTCAGATGACATAAACGGAAACGACGACGCGATGGGAGAAGAATTCATGTTGAAGGCAACCATCAATTCATCAATAGCCAATGGGATAGTAGAAGTAAATCCTTGTTCTGCTTGAAAAAGGACATTTTTGCTATAAATAAGGCGAGACCCAAAAATATTTTCAAGGTCTTCCGTGAGTCTATCCAACTCTTTTTTATCACTTGCATACAGTGTCACATAAAATGCAAATTGGAAAAAATGTTCAATTCCTTGTGTCAAATCATCGCGAAGCTGTTCGATGTCACGAAGCGCCGTTTCTCTCAGTGGATCACGCGGTGCCCCTTTTTCTGCATCACTAGAAAGCTGTGCTTGCAACGCACCCACTTTTTTCTTTAGTTGTTTGAGAATCACAGCTGATTCCACAGGATAAAAAAACATAGAGATATCCATCGTGGAATTGAGATTCAATATTGGAGAACTCCACCCGACAGAAATATATCTCGGGTAGGTAATGACATAGATGGTACGCAAAAAAACATCACCAAGTTGGAGAAAGTTTGATTCAACACGAAACGCAGACGGAGCGATCAGATCACGAATCGCGACTGTCCCCTCTCGATACAGCCGTTCTTCCTCGAGCGTGATGAGTTCATCTTTGGTGAGATCCTTTTGAGGATCACGCCCTCGTTCTTTTCGTGCTGTTTTTTTTGTGAATGGTTTGAATGGCATAACGTCAGATAACAGATGATATTCTGTGCTACTCTATTTGCAATTTTTCTACATCGCCAAGGCTCTCCGCAAAGGCAATGTCGGGATTGTACCCCATATAATACAGTTCTATCAGTGCTTCAGTATCGAGGTCCACTGTCTGCAGTGACATTGAATCAAGTCCACCGATAACTTGTCTGACTCTCACTTCCAAATCTTCTTTTCGCTGTTGAAATCGTTCGTCTTTGAGACGGACCGTCAAAGCTGGACGTATTACTTCATTGAATCTTGCAAAAAACCCTTTTTTTCTATTTGATAATGGGTCGTATGGCACCACGACATAAAATCGTTTCGTCATAATCTGCCCGATGTCTACGAGCTCTTCTACAAACGCACGATAATCTGCAATCTGTACTCGAAGCAATTCACTTGCTTGTTTTTTTTCTATATCAGCGAGTTTGGAAAGATACGGCTTGATCTGTAAGCGACGTGACTGGACAACAATCTGAATGGGAAATTCCAGAGAATTGAGGAAACTGACATACGAAGAAATGAGTGCATTTTGTTCATCTTCAGATTTCAACGCAAAATTGATGCTCGACGTCATAAGCACTTTTCGGAGTGTTCCATCCTTGAGGACCACGACACCATCTCGTATCTCAGCAATAGGAAGATATGTTTGTGTCGCAGGACGTGATTGTTTTTTTGCTTTCTTTTTTTTGTCTTTCATACCATGAAGAGAGGAAGACTTGCGACAAGTATATCATGTCTCTGTATTTCATGACAGGATATCCAGGCATCAGTAGATACGACTATCACAACACTATACGTGTTCATCGGGTCGATAATATCCACCTGTATTGACGACAAGGGACAAATCTCGTATGTGTTGTTTTTTTACTGTTTTTTTTGTGACCGTCTCAGTCATTTCTTCTCCCAAACCGCTTTTCATAAGATATTCAAGATCTTTGTCCGTATATGCCTTATGCCATATACGCAAACTTGGTCGCTTCATCGTCTGAATAATATTGAGAAGAAAAAAATGAAATACTTGTCCATTGACACGAACAAATGAAAATACAATGGCGATGATACCGATGATCACCGCGATACTTACAAACAGTGGCGTGTCCGCATACCGATATGCTACAAAAATAGTAATGCCTGCAGCAAGCAAAATCAAAAATTGTCTTGTCGTAATCGGACCAAAGATCTTATCTTCTACTTCGATAAATTGTGGCACAACAAATTGTTGCATACTTTTTTTCAACTATTTTACATTCTCAGCATAGCACTAAAGCCTGCAATCACGTTCATATCCTCAGGAGTCAACTCTTGCGATGCCAACTGCACAAGGGGCACTCGCTCACGCAATGCCTGTGCTATTTGCGACAGATATTGTTGATATAACGGGCTCTGTTGCCATGCTATTTTTATTTTTTGATATTCCAAATATGATTCTTCTCGGATGAGATGTACTTTGTCTTGTAAGAGCGCCATTGCTTTTACAGGGTCTTGGTTGTACCGTCTCAAATCCGTCAAAGTAAATTGTGCCATTTCTTCCAATGGACCAACTGTTTGTTGTATTTTTTCTGGTGGGTGAATATCTGTAAAAGAGGTTTGTTTTTCCCCTCTTTCTGAAAGAGGAGACTCATCTGACACAACAACAGGAGTTGATGGCCCACGAGCACGGTTCTTTGGCACTGGCGCAGTCATAACCGTTTTTCGAGGGGATGGAATATGTTCTTCTTTTCTGAGAGCAAGTGTACTATGAATTGCTTCCACAAGTGTCTCTGCTTGCGAGTGACTGAGAGAAAGTCCTCCCTGATCACTCGAACGCATGGCATAATCAATGAGTTGTTGATCACTGCGAACATCTTTCATGCGAGATTGAATCAATGAATGGAGTCGAGATCGCAAATCTTGAGGTATAGAAAAAGACAACATCTGTAAGACTGCTTTTGTATCTTCGTACCGAGAGGCTGGCAAAGGATTCCCCGTATGATGCCGTCCGTCTGTTTCGCCTACTCGTTCTTCGAGTGGAGAAACATGATCTCTTTCATCCCATTCGTGTGCACGGGCAATATCTACAAAATAATCACCAACAGGAGTTGACGTCGAAAGGTCATGTGAAGACGCTTCCACCAGCTTCTTTGGTAAAGGGACGCTCTCTTCGTTTGTTTTTGTTACAGGAGGCTTTTGCTGTTTTTTTTCTGGTTCATTTTTTTGAACAATATTTTTTGGCAATGACGCATCCACAGACAATGAAGGTGAAACAGCTGACTGTGTAGGTACATTTTCAATTTTTTTTTCAGTACCTTGCTTTTGCTGTGTTGGTTGAGATATTTCCTGTAAGGCCGTTTTCTCCGCCATGGGAAGTTCCTTTTTTTCTGTTTCTGGCGTGTCAACAGAAACATTTTTAGGCATTTCTTTTGGGGTGTGTTCCTCCACTTCCTCAGATTGTGGTTCCTGTCCTGTTGTATCTGAAGCAGCCTCTATCTCCTCTAGAGTCATGTACACAATGGTACCATCGGATTGTTTGACAGGAACTGTTGCCATAAAAAACTACATCGCCCAAGAAAATGTTTTTGTCGTCATGTCATATACCACAAGGTTTTCGTCCTCACCTATGAGTTTCTCTTTTTTAAACAATTCATTGAGATGAAGTATATTGCTTTGTGACGTTTTGTCACTAAGATCTACAATTTCTTTGAGTGTCTTCAATAATGCTGATACAGGGACTTTTGGATTTTCTTGGTGGTAATACGAAGTAATGAATTCATCACCAGCATCATTTACTCCAACATGCACAACAAGGGTTATCATATCATTCACTGCTTCTAACGCTGGACTCAATTGTCCACCCTGGTTATCTGGTATTAATGATATGCCACGCAATTTCGTATATATAGAGATAGCATTTTGCATCCATGTTTGTTGCAACGACAATTTGTGTTCTTTCAACAATTCTTCAAGTGATTGCTCTACCAACATGGCGTCCACTTGCCCATTTTCTTTGTTTATCCCTCGCAAAGAAGGGAGGGCCGCAAATGGTATAGGATCACCTGTTTCAAAATGGATAATCTCAGTATTTTTTTCTAAAGCCTCAAAAAATTGCCGACATTTATCAATATAAAATTCTGGATTTGACGTATTGTATAACGTTTCGGATAACACCTTTTGTACAGGGATACCCACAACCATGGCACGATAAAAGTAAGAAAGTAAGATACTTATCTGAATTTCATCACTCAACAAGGAAAAGCGTGCATACAAAAAATGTACTATCAGTGAAAATTTAAATACCCCCTCCCATGAGTACGTATCTCTTTCGACGGCATATCCCTGGTCTAGCACACGCAAACCAAGCTGGATAAGGGGAGAAACCAAATCTTCTTGATATCGTCCTTCTACAAATGTTCTATTGATACGCAGTGGATCATACTCAAGTGACTCTGGTTCAAAAAAACCAGCAAGTTCTTCATACATATACGATTCCACTTGTGGGGTCAAAAATCCTAGTGCACCACCAACTGCAATAATTTGCTCCGCCATATCCAAAAACCAATTGTAGACGTGTTCAAACTGTATTTCTGCTGCTTTGACTTCCATTTTCTGTGTCCATGCTTGTGTTATTTTTTCTTGCAAATCCATATCTGCGAGCATACCTTCTGCCGTAAATCCGTCTTCCTTCAAACCACCCATTGGACGCTGAACAATGTCTTGCGGACCTGGTACCGCGACCATTTTTTCAAATGTGTCCAATTCACTCAAAAATGACGTACAAGAACCTGGATCTATTAACCGAATCAAATTTTCTTCAGTAGGTTCAAGTGGAAAACCTTTGGGATCATCGAGATTCGCCGTAATAAATTCTGCCATTTGACGAGTCACCTCCCAAACAGAAAACACGTCATTGGAGCTTCTCTCGATGCCAATCCGTTTCCCTGTTTCCGAAACTCGCTGGAATACACTCAACAACACCTTGAGTTCAGTCAGATGAAATAATTCGATTGGTTTGTCTTTATCAAAAAGGGACATACAATTTGTTATACCAAGTTATTATTAAGTTACACCTGGTATGTCATTTATAGCAGCGTCGCTCTCTTCTTCGCTAGGAGGTGGTGGCGTAGGTGGTGGTTGTTTTTTTTCCTTTGCAGCTTCACGTTTTGATGATATGAGAATTTGTTGCATTTTCCGTAAAACTCTTTCTTCTTGACCTTCATATTTTGTTCCTTTCAGATAGTCACCCCCTTGCGTGCTGACCTGCAGTTTTATTTCCTTAGCAATGTCATCTATAGAGTGAAAAGTACGACCCTCAATAGCTATATTTACAATTCCTTTCTGTGCATTTTGCTCGGAAATATGACCAAACAATTTATTTAACGCCAAAGCCATACCTTTTCCATCGTTTGACACCATGAGATCTGCCAAAAGATTTCTCGTAAGGACATGTTGTACTCTTTTTTCCGCCGTATCGTCTCCATCTCTTGCAAATTTTTCTCTCGACGCTCGACCTCCCATCACAGCATATTCCTCTTCACCAACTTCTATTTTTCGAGCTTCTTCTGAGTGATGGAGATAAAATTTTGCTTTCAATTGTCGAAGTGGAATATCTGTCAAATCCATTGCTTTCGTTACACGACCAAGTGTTGTTCCTAACACAGATTCTTCAAAATCATCAATGATTCCAGTGTTTATATCCAAATCTCCCATACTATGTTTTTGATCTGTATTGATCAATTTTCGTGCTGCAATTTTTACTCGCTCCGCATTCATACTCTCGCTTGCCTCACTGACACTCTGTAGACGATACACCCCCCGTGATTCATCATAATTTTGGTTATATCCGAGTTGTGAATGACCATTTGCGAGTGCCCATTTTTTATTATTAATGGTCGCATGTTGCATAAAATCACCATGTCCTTCGTAACGCTTTCTCATATCTTCTGCACCTCCTAAACCTTTGATACCTTTCTTGGGGAGAAGTTCGTCTGCAAGTTTCCAATAATCTAATTTCCCTGACTTCTTAGCTTCATCGGCAATTTTTTCTGCAACATCAATAAGGGCATTTTGAACCTCCTCCATACCCATCATTGCGTCTTCTGCAGCGGCTTCAATCTGCTCTTGCACTTCCGTACTGTCAACGTGTGCTTGTGCAATTTTAAATGCCTCTTTTTTACTTTTTCCTTCTGATAGTGCCTTTGTACGAGCTTCCTCAAAAGCTTCTTTTGCAACCTTTTGTCCAGCTTCTCCACGTTTTTCTATTACTTGAACATCCGAATTTCTCAATGCTTCTTTTTTTTCTTTTATCGCACCTTCAGTTTTAGCGCCTAGTGCTACTTTATTTTTTTCCATCTCATCAACAATAACCTTGTTCGCACGTAACAATTCCAAATCTCCTCCAGTAATGGCGAGATTTTGCATGTCAGCAGCTTTCGAACGTCCATACTTCTTTGATTTTTTCAAATCAGCTTTTTTGAAATTGGCCTCGTTGAGGGTCCCATCACCATTCAATACGTCCTCTCCTTCTTCTGATTGAATCCATCCAAGTTTTGCCGCATCTTCTGCAAAACTCAGCACAGCTTTGTCATCATCATCCAATTTCTTTCCATCAATCATTTTTTGTTGTACACCTTCAAATTTATCATAAATATGGCCCGCTTGATCGTCATTCCAAGCTTCGCTTTGAAGATACGCACTCGCCGCATACATCTCTACTTGTTTGTCAATATCCAATTCTTCTCCGTCTTTTAGCCCTTTTTTTTCAGCTCGCAATTTCATCAACACACTTGTCGCTTGCTGCATGGCAGCGGCACGATCGAGGCCCGAATAATTTTGCTTCAATTTCACTTCCGCAAGATCAGATAGAACAGAAGATGCACTCGTTGTACCATATCGTGGCATATGGACAAAGGCATCATGCGCAGCATCACTCGCCTGTCGTTCTCGGGTAGTTTTACTTTCTTCAGACACTTGGGCAGTTTGTGCCTGTGCAAGCGATGCTATATATGCATTTTTTATACCATCTTTTGAAAGTGTAGATCCCTTTTTAAAGGCCTCTGATATCTTTTTCTTGACTTCTTCTGCTGACTTCAATCCACCATCGGCAATCAGTTTTTTGAGTACATCTCCCGCATCTTTAAACTTTGCTTGCAAATCAAGATTTTTAATTTCCTTAATTGCATCCTGTGCCCCCTTTGACATCATTTCGGCTGCGTTGATCCACGCTACCAAATCTGGATTTTTTTCATATTGTGCCTTCAATTCTGCGTTTTGTTCAGACTCAATCATTGTTTGAGCTCGTGTCTCATTCAGTTTATTTTTGGCAATTTGTTGGGCAACGGTTTTATCTTTTTTTCCATCTCTCAATTCACCATCTTTGTAACGATAACTATGCAAAACTGCCTCTTCCCCTTCTAGTTTGAATTGTCCGGTCTTCGCACCTGATCGTTTTTTTTCGCCCTCCAGCATACCTTGCTCCACCCGATCAAGAGCATCGATACCTTTTTCATAATCCTTCATCAACCAATACTTTGGAATACCTGTCGTACGCTTATCCAATAATTCTTTTCTATTGCTTGCAAAGTTGGTTGTTTTTTCCAATTTTTTTTCAGCAGCAATATCTTTCTGTACAAAAAAATGAACAAAACGTTGAGCGAGACCTCGGTCATGTTGTTCCATTATAATTTTATTATTTTCATCTCTTGCGAATCTTTTTCTTGTCTCTCCTGTTTCTTCATCTGTATATTCTTCAACTTTTGCAGTATACCCTGTATTAAACGCCCAAGCTTTCGCTCCTTCCCACTGATTTTTTAAGCCTCGCTTAATTTTGTCAGTACCAATAATTGGCATTTTTCGTATAGCCGCACCAGCCCCTTGTTTTGCCAAACTAAACGGTTTCATAGCGGCTGACTTCCCAACATTGAATGCTCCTCGCCCAAAGGCAACTCCTGTCGCAATCGTGGCAACATTTTTTGCAAAACCTGTCGCACTCGACACCATACCACCAGCAACCACACCGAGATTTCGAACCGTCTTCAATCCAATAAGCAAAAAAACTGTCGCAATAATGAAACTCGCAAGATTTTCCCATGTCGTGGCATCAGAAATAGACAGCTTCCGTTGAGAATCTTTTACTGTTGCCCCATTTTCAATCACAGCAGTAGCCTCACTGGCTCCACTCGAAAAATCCAACTGAGGAATAGAGGTATTGAGTGTGGCAAATGCAAGCCACAGGAAAAACACCATGATAGGTGCTACGATGACGTGATTCATAAATTCGCTCCACCACTCTTGTGCATATTTTTGCGTTTGTGGAATCACTTGAAAAATATATGCGAGTGGAGACAAGATGATGAGGACCCAAAGAATCACCATTCGGGCTGCCATGACAATCGCAAACGCACCCATCGTGACCATCATAATAAGCGCCAGCAAAAATGCTGCCACAGATGCAGCAAAGGCTTCAACTTTGAGATCACTGGCAAATGCTTCCAACTTATCTGCGCCTGTAATTTTATACACAGCATCAATATTGAACAACCTAATAATATTTCCTCCAGCAGTAGCTGAAATAGCGTTGACAAATGTAATCGTGAACACATGCGCAACGTCGATAATCAACTGCGCAATCATGTTTGAAAAATTGATAAAAATCGCTGCAAAGATAAGCTTGCCCAATGTCTTTTTCCATTCGTATTGTTCGAGTCCGAGAATAGTCCCAAATGCAATCACAAGGAGCACAATCACAAAAAACATGTTTGCCACATCTCGCACCAAAAACCACCCTATCTTCACCGTGGGTGTATCAATAAAATTGTTGTACGATGCTATCTCGATAAAAAACTTGAGCGCAAAAATAGTGATACCGATACACAATCGTGCCAAGGTAAACATGATCCAGCTAAACCCGACGAAGAGGACATTGAGCCCCTCAGAAAGAATCGCACGAGCAGGCGTCGCAACACCAAGAATCCCCATGATTGCGATGACCGCGATTACCGGCAATACAAAAAACTTCTTTCGTCCTTTCGGAAAAAGTTTCAATAGTGTACGAAAAAATATTTGATTGTAGTCTTTTATCCGTGCAAGCATGGGACAGGATAAATATAGAAAGAGTATACCATAAATTTTTGGTTCCGTAGAGGGAAATGGGGACAGATTTCCCCTTTGAAATCACGTGTATCCAGCTGATACAATACTCACCCACTTATCCACAAAGATCCCTTGACATATTGACAAAAGGCACTTTTTGTGCTACGCTTCATAGTGGAGGAATGTATTTCTTATTGGAATATATTCTTCCCGTTCTTTTTCAACTGTATCTTTTCTACATCTACAAAGAGAATTGATACACCTACGGTGTGAGAAGCACATAGTGGTATCCTCCTACCGAAGGATTGGGTTCTGAGAAATGATGACCTGTCGCGTCACCATCTGTCCTGACCCAACCCTTTTACCGTTCCGACTCAGTCGGAACAAGGAGCGCGACCGCCATGACTATGCAGCGAACCGTCGCCGCCATCCTGGCGGCCTTCTTCTGTGTCGCTTGCGACATGGGATCCCCCACCACTTCGCCGACAGTGACCCCGCAGGACGCCTACACGTCCGACAGTCAGCCGCTCAAGCCGGACGACTACTACGCCGACACGTTGCAGATGACGGACACCACGACCACAGCAGATGGCTGCATGGAGTACCCGTGGCTGTCCAGTCACAATGGAGCCGCAGTAGCATGTGCTTCTGCAGAACTCCTCGCTCGTGGCGAAGCCAATCACTGCAACCTCGAGCTCTACGAGGATGCGACAGGAACGTGCATCGCCAAGTGTCAACCGGCATTCCACGAGTATGTCTCGAAGATCCAGCAGACGAACACTGGGTTCACTCTGCAAAAGTCCTACGGGCCCATCTACTGCTCATTCGGCTCTTCAGTCATCGTGGAGTGACACGCTTGGCACATGACACAGGATCGCGTGCTCTCACACCCGATCCCTCTGTATGTTATTCTAAATCGACAATGACATATTGAGGGAGAAAAAAATGACCTTTCTTCAACAGGTCATTTTTTTTATTTAAAGACTTAATGGACAAAACGGGAGGCTAAAAAGTGGAAAATATGGCATAGTGTAGATAAAAAACAAGTAAAAACTATGAACAATCATAAAAAAGTGTCCGTTTTGTAAGGAGCAAGCGGTAAAAAAGA